>MDTF01005576.1_pt1 | contig 13729 bp, 13 predicted proteins | sample 811191 | NCBI WGS metagenome assembly MDTF01 (sample SAMN05326649, study PRJNA326480) | marine metagenome | isolation source: seawater | place: Southern Ocean | collected 2011
ATGTTTACAATACGACCATAATTGTTTTTAATCATATGAGGCGTAATAGCTTTTAAGCAATAAAATACAGCGTTAAGATTTAAATCTAAAACTTTTTTCCACTCTTCTATGGAATAGTCCCAAACCGTAGTATTTTGTCCGGCTATACCAGCGTTGTTAATAAAAATATCTATTTGTTTATCTTTAGTTATTTTTTCAACCTCTAATGAGATTTGATCAAAATTTGTAACATCAATTATTGCAGAACTTAATTTCGAATTGTTTAATTTCTTAATAGTTTTTTCAACAGCTGATTTATCTAAATCCCAAATAATTACATCAGCACCAGATGCAAGAAATCGTTCAGTCATGGCCAGACCAAACCCTTGAGCACCACCAGTTATGATAGCTGTTCTATTGTCTAAACTAAATTTATTCACTAATAATTCTTAATTTAAAAATGGGAAAAAAACAATAGAACTATTTTATTAATATAATGAGTAGTTTTATGTAGTGATTATCGTTAAAAATTAAATAATAAAATGAAAAAAACTATTTTAGTAACAACTGGTTTTGGAGTAATTAGTCGTTAAAAAATATATAATTATTTATGGATAATACAGTCTTCCTTCTAGTTTTATTTTCTGCAGTTTTACATGCTATTTGGAATAGTATGGCTAGCAAATATAAAAATAAAAATGTATCTATTCCAGCTATAGTTTATGGTCATGTTCCAGCCTGTGTAATTGCTGTTATTATTCTGCCAATGCCAAGTATTGAAAGTTTTCCATATATAATTTTAAGTGCCCTAATTCACCAAGGTTATCAAAATTTTTTATTAACAGCATACCAAACAGGAAAATTTACAACAGTTTATCCTGTAGCAAGAGGATTCGGACCACTTGTTGCTACGCTACTTTCAATTATTTTTTTAGGAGTATACTTAAAAGCTCTTACACTTTTTTCAATTTTACTTATTTCCACAGGAGTTATCCTGATTGGTATTTTCAGTAAGTCTGTACTTAAGAACTACAAAATTCTATATACATCTTTAGCTACAGGTGTCTTTATAGGATTATATTCAGTTGTGGATGGGTATGGTGCGAGAATAAGCATGTCAGCCATTAGTTACATGAGTTGGGTATTTATTTTTAGCGCTTTGTTATTCCCAATAGTTTTAAAATTCAGAAAACAAAAAAATATTTTAAAAAAAACGCTAACAGAAGGAAAAGTAGTATTTTGGGTTGGGGGATTCTTCTCTTATATAGCTTATGTGATTACTGTTTGGGCCTTTACTCAAGCACCAGTACCAATGGTTAGTGCTTTAAGGGAGTCCAGTATTTTATTTGCAATATTGATTGGTTATTTTTATCTCAAGGAAAAAGTTAATACATATAAAATTATTTCAATTTTATTAATTTTCGCAGGCGTTGCAGGACTTAAACTTTTATAAAAGAACTCTTTATTCAACTCTTCTTATTTCTTAATTATTTTTGATTCATGATTTTTTTTGCTTTGTCTGTTTTCGATATCCAAGATTTAGGTATTGAATCTAAACCTTTTAAAGCAGCAAAATAAGCACCTATAAAATTAACTCTAGAACAGTTACAGCCACCAGCTTTTATGGTTTTTAGGATAGCCTCTTTATAATTTGTAGAATTAATAATGGCATGAATGGAGCTATTAAAGGTTCCGGGATAGTTACATGCCATACCTAATTTTTTAACAGATACAACGTGATTTTTCTTATTTAGTTTTTTAACATGTTTAATTCCATCAACAACACTTTTAAAATATAAATTTTTTTCATACTTTTTAATAAAAGCGCCAACAGGATCTATTGCACCTTTTAGAGCAAAGTCTATTAAGTGAAATTTGGATAAAGCATACTTGAGGCTTAATTTTGAAACAGTAACAACTGATATAATTTTTTTAAGATCATTAAAATTATAGCCATATAAAAAATAGGGGAGTGCAGCACAGTATCCGTCTGATTCATTTACCTTGAGACCACCAGTTATTTTTTTTTTTGCCTTAATATTTTCAACAGCTTCAACTATATTTTGATGAATCCAAGGACCTTTAATTATGCCACGCCAATCTTTAATCTTTCTATACTTTGCTCTAAGCTTAAAATTTTTCCAGTAAGCACTCCCGGCGCCAAAATTTTTAGTAATATTTTTTTTAAATCTTTCTTCTATATTGTCATGTCCCTCAACCAATGTATTAAACATAATTTGAGCAATATCATTGTAGCCTGAAACTTTTCCAGTCTTAATACTATAAAAGGGACTTTTATTTTTTTTTAAAAAAGTGAAATCTTTTTTACCATTGATATAAGTTGATAATTTTTTTTGATCATACACCCAATGTAGAGGTCTTGCAGCAGCGTCAGCAACAGTTGCGCCTAGAAATACATGAAGGTTATTTTTCATTAAATGTGTTTAATCATATAAAATATTTGAAATCAATATAAACACAGTCTATATAAAAATTTTAAATTTTAATTTAATTTATTAAAGTGTATAAAAACAAATTATGATTAAATCAATTATTAATAAAGAAAGCTTAAAAAGTATCACAGCTCTATTAGTCCATGTCGCTAATATTGACGAAGCTTACACTGAAAAAGAAAAAAAAATTATAAAAAATTTTATTAGCTCTTTTTCTTATAACGAGGCAGAGTCAGAAAAGATTCTAAAAGAAGCAGAGCAAATGGAGTCAGATTCAATACAGCTACTTAGCTTTACAAATTCAGTTAAAAAAGAATCTTTAGAGCTAAAAACAGAAGTTATGGAACATTTATGGAAGATCATTATTTCCGATCAAAGCATAGACCAATACGAATCTAGTCTTATGAGACGTATTTGTGGTCTTATTTATTTTCCAGATAAGCTTTCAGGTGACATTAAATTAAAACTTTTAAATAGTTAACTTTGTTTAGTTTTAAAATATTTAATTACAGTTAATTAAATAAGAAAATTTATATTTTTATTATAAAAAGCTATTTTATTTTACAGTATTTTCAGTGCAACAATATGGTATAAAACTTTATGAAAAAAAGACAAAAAGACATTAATTTTTTACATAATTATTTAACTGATTTTTCTCATTTAATCCGACCAAACAAAGAGATAGTTAATAAACTCATTACAGTGAGAGACGTCGTTTTAAAAACTTCAAAAAAAAATGGAAAAGTGTTAATTTTTGGCAATGGTGGAAGTTCAGCTATTGCAAGCCATGTGAGCGTAGATTTAACCAAAAATGCAAAAGTAAGAGCAGTAAATTTTAATGAAGCCGACCTAATAACCTGTTTTTCGAATGATTATGGCTACGAGAGATGGGTGGAAAAGTCTGTAGATTTTTACGCAGATAAAAATGATTTATTAATTTTAATCTCATCAAGTGGTAAATCAAAAAATATGATTAATGCATGCAAAGCAGCTAAGAGAAAAAAAATTAAAGTAATTTCTTTTACAGGTCATACTAAAAACAATCCTCTTTCAAAGATTTCAGATTTAAGCCTTTGGATAAATTCCAAAGCTTATAACTTTGTCGAAAATACTCATCAGATTTGGTTATTAACTGTATGTGATTTAATAATTGGAAAAAGAGAATATTTGGCTAAGAGAAAAGACTAAATTGCATTTTTTTTAAGTTCTAAAAATTTAATTATTAATAATAAAATGAAAAAAATAAAGAAAAAAGATTTAATAGAATTTGAAAATAAAATAATAAAATTATTTAATAACGCAAAAATAAAATCTCCGATCCATTTACATTCTGGAAATGAAGAAAATTTAATAAGAATATTCAAAAAAATAAAAAAAAATGATTGGGTTCTAAGCTCATGGAGATCCCACTATCACTGCTTACTTAAAGGAGTGCCAATCAAAAAATTAACTCAAGAGATTTTAAAAGGCAAATCGATATCGTTGTGTTTTCCAGAGTATAAAATATATTCATCAGCTATTGTAGGAGGATCTCTGCCTATAGCTGTAGGTTTAGCATTAGCTTTAAAGAAAAAAAAATCTAAAAATAAGGTATATATTTTTATTGGAGACATGACCTCTGAAACAGGTATTGCGCATGAATGCATAAAATTTAGTATCAACAAGAAACTACCAGTTCATTTTATCATAGAAGATAACTCAAAGTCTGTCTGCACAGATACTAGAAAGGCTTGGTCAATGAAAAAACTAACTTATGAAAAGATTAACAATAAGTACGTAACATACTACAAGTATCACTTAAAATTCCCCCACGCGGGAACGGGAAAGAGAATACAATTTTGAAAAAAAAATACTTTGAAGAACTTAAGAAATCAATGAATTTTTTAGGTAAACAAAAAAATACTATATTTATAGGACAAGCAGTAGAAGTCCCTGGAACTGCTATGACAAACACTTTATCTCAGATTAAGCAAAATAAGCTTATGGAAATACCAGTCGCAGAAGAAATGCAAATGGGAGCATCTCTCGGACTAGCAATGGAAGGATATGTCCCCATAAGCATTTTTCCAAGATGGAATTTTTTATTATATGGAGTAAATCAATTAATAAATCATATTGATAAATTCCAAATTATGAATGGGAAAAAAATTAAGCCAAAAATAATTATTAGAACTGGCATTGGATCAAAGCGACCGCTACATCCACAACATCAACATATTGGGGATTTTACAGAAGGTTTTAGAAAAATGTCAACAAATCTTGAAATAATTAATTTAAAAGAAGCAAAGGATGTATTTCCGTCTTACAAAAAAGCTTACAAAAGAAAAGATAACAAGTGTACTATTTTAGTTGAACATGGAGATTTTTATAATGAAAAATAAAAAAAATGATAATTTCAAAAACTCCATATAGAATATCTTTTTTTGGGGGCGGTAGTGATTACCCAGATTGGTATAATAAATATTCTGGGGAAGTTCTCTCGACAACTATTAATAAGCATCTTTATATAACGTGCAGGTTTCTTCCTAAATTTTTTGAGCACAAATTTAGAATTGTCTGGTCAAAAATTGAAAATGTTCAAAATATAACAGACATAGAACACCCTACGGTAAAAAATTTGTTAAAGTTTTTAAAAATAAAAAATGGCTTAGAAATTCATTATGATGGAGACCTTCCAGCAAGAAGTGGTATGGGTTCTAGCTCTGCTTTTACTGTAGGTTTGATCAAAACGCTAAATTGTTTATTAGGCAAAGAAACTTCCAATTTCAATATTGCTAAGAAAGCCATATTTTTTGAACAAAAAATAATGAAAGAAATAGTAGGATCTCAAGACCAGATCGCAACAGCAATTGGTGGATTTAATAAAATAATATTTAAAAAAAATCAAAAGTTTAAATTTTTCTCTATCAAAAAAAATAAAAACCTAAAAAAATTAGAAAATAATCTTATACTTGTATACACGGGTGAAAAAAGAACAGCTCATAAAATAGCAAAAACTTACGCTAGCAAGCTAGCAACAGTTAATAAAAATTACATAAATGAAATGATACAACATGTAAGGGAAGGTGAAAATATTCTTAACCAAGGTAAAATTGATGATTTTGGTAAATTACTTAATTCAGCGTGGAAAACTAAAAAAAAATTAAGCAGCTCAATATCAAACACTAAAATAGATAGCTTGTACGAATATGCTATAAAAAAAGGTGCGCTAGGAGGAAAATTATTAGGAGCTGGAGGGGGTGGTTTTTTTTTATTCTATATGAAACCAGATTATAAAAAAAAATTTATTCAAGATAGTAGTAAAATAATTAATATTCCTTTTAAATTTACAGATATTGGTAGTGAAATAATATTTAAAGACTTAAAAAGATAGATGAAATTTAAACACCCATTAATGCACAATAATTTTACCAACAGTGATTTGGTAAAAGTTAAACAATTACTACGAACAAAAGATGTAATTCTAACTCAATCAGCTCAAGTTGAAAAATTTGAAAATGCCTGGTCTAAATGGCTTGGGGTAAAGTACTCAACTTTTGTTAATTCAGGATCTTCCGCAAATTTCATAACTATAAAAATTTTAAATATAATAAATAAAAAATTTGATAAAAATGAAATTATAATTCCAACACTTACCTGGGTATCTGATGTCAATTCTGTAATTATGAATGGATATAAGCCAGTTTTTGTTGACATAAATCTTTCAAATTTATCTATGGATATTGATCAAGTTCTGAAAAAAATAAATAAAAAAACTTTGGCAGTTTTCATAACACATGCACAGGGTTTTAATGGTTTAAACGATCATTTTTTGCGAGAACTTAAAAAAAGAAAAGTGCATTTAATAGAAGATGTTTGCGAAAGTCACGGTGCAACGCATAGAAATAAAAGGCTAGGTAGTTACGGGCTGATCTCAAATTTTTCCTTTTATTATGCGCACCACATGACAACAATAGAAGGTGGTATGATTTGTACTAATGATAAAAGCATACACGAAAAATCAAGAATGTTAAGATCTCACGGTATGGTCCGTGAATCAAAGAATAAAAGTTTTGAAAGAAAAATGATCAATAAGTATAAAGATTTATCCAATAAATTTATTTTTTTATATCCAACATTAAATTTTAGAAATAATGAAATCGGTGCTACTATTGGTTTAAATCAATTAAAATCTTTAGATAAAAATAATAAAAAAAGAACAGCTAATTTTACTTTTTTTCTCAAGCATTTAGATGCCAGAAAATATTTTATTAATTTTGAATTAAAAGGATCATGTAACTACGCATTTCCTCTAATTATAAATACAAAAAAATTAAAAATTAGAGACAAGTTTGAAAATTATTTAATTAAAAATAATATAGAGTTCAGAAGAGGCAATGCGGGAGGGGGAAATCAATTAAGGCAACCATATATTAAAGAATTTATTAGAATTAAAAATTTTTCAGAGTTTAAAAATGTAGAACGTGTTCATTTTTTTGGTTACTATATTGGAAATTTTCCAGATTTGTCTAAAATAAAAATTTTAAAAATAATAAAAATACTAAACAGTTTTTCATATTGATTGTGCTAAATTTAAATAAAATAGATTGCTGTTTTTTAACAACTGAAAATTCAAAGAAATCATATCAGGGTCTATCGAGTACCTATTCTGCTATAGAACCACCAACATGGTCATTATTACTTGCTGAGTCTGCTCGATCTTGCGGTTATAAAGTTAAAATCTTAGATGCTAGTGCAGAAAAATTAAATGAAGAAGAAATCTTCAAAAGAATAGAAGAAATGGCTCCAAAAATTTTATGCCTCACAGTATATGGTCAAAACGTTAACGCAGGTACAGCAAACATGAGTGGAGCAATTCATGTATCAAAATTCTTAAAAAAGAAAAATATAAAAATTCCAATTTGTATTATAGGATCGCATGTTCAAGCTCTACCCATTGAAACACTAACAAAAGAAACATCAATTGATTTTGTTTTTACTAATGAGGGTGTCTATGCTTTAAGAAATATTCTTAAGTTAAAAGATTTTTCACCGAAGAGTCTTAGCCTGGTAAAAGGGATAGCTTATAGAGATGGAAATAATGTTAAAATGACCCTACCCGAACAGGTGGTTCCTACAGAAAACATGGACAAAGATCTTCCAGGTTACGCTTGGGATTTACTACCTTTCAAAGAGAAACCGTTTGACCTGTATAGAGCACCGATGTGGCATGCCGAATATGATTTTGAGAAAAGAACTCCTTACGCGAGTATTCAAACTAGTCTTGGATGTATGTTTGGTTGCAATTTTTGTATGATAAATTTAATCAATAGAAATGATAACGAAGAAATTGGAATTGCTTCAAATTATAGCAATATGAGATTTTGGTCTACCAATTTTATAATTAAGGAAATTGATAAGCTTTTATCGATGGGTGTTAAAACTATAAGAATTGTTGATGAAATGTTTTTATTAAATCCAAAATATTACGTGCCTTTGTGTGAAAAATTAGCAGAAAGAAACAAGGATGACTCTCTAAGGATTTGGAGTTACAGCCGTATCGATACAGTTAAAAGACCCGAGATATTAAAACTTGTCAGAAAAGCTGGAATTAAGTGGCTAGCCCTAGGTATCGAAAGTGCAGAAAAATCTGTTAGATTAGAAGTTGATAAAGGTAAATTTGAAGATGTTGACGTAAAAAAAGTTATAGAAAAAGTACATGAAGCTGACATAAATGTTATGGCTAACTATATTTATGGCTTACCTGGAGACACAAAGGAAACAATTGAGAAAACATTAAAATTAAGCATAGAGCTTTGTACTGCTGGTTGGAACACATACCCAGCTATGGCTCTACCAGGCAGCCAATTATATAAAGACTCATTAGACAAAAATATTGCATTACCAAGTAGTTATGAGGGTTACTCATTTCATTCTTATGAAACGCTACCTTTACCAACAGAAACTTTATCCCCAAAAGATGTTATAACATTAAGAGACAATGCTTTTACCAAATATCATACAGATAAAATTTTTTTAAAACTTATTGAAAAAAAATTTGGAATAATTGCAGCAAAAAATATTTTAGAGATGACAAAAACAAAATTAAAAAGAAAAATAAAGGGAGATTAATTCTAGAAAAATGAAAAAAATACTTATTACTGGTGGAGGGGGATATATAGGATCAATGTTAAGTACAGAGTTAGTGAATTTGGGACATGAAGTTACAGTGATAGATTTACTAAAATACGATAAAGGTTCTTTAGATCACCTTTATTTTAATAAAAATTTTATATTTGTTAACGGGGATATAAGAAAAACTAAATTATTAAAAAATTATATTAATAAAAATGAATTTATTATTCCTTTAGCGGCATTAGTGGGAGCTCCGTTATGTGAAAAGAATAAAAAAGAAGCAATTGAAACAAATTTTAACGCAATAAAAAAAATTTTAGAAGCCTTAAAATCAAAAAACAAATTAATCTATCTGACAACTAATTCCGGTTATGGAATAGGAGAAAAAAATAAATTCTGCAATGAAGAAAGTCCTTTAAAACCTATTTCACTATATGGTCAGACCAAATGTGATGCAGAAAATGAGGTAATGAAGTTTAAAAACACAATAAGTTTTAGATTGGCAACAGTTTTTGGGGCAAGCTATAGGATGCGAAGTGATTTATTAGTAAATAATTTTGTTCAAAGAGCTGTTAATCAAAACTTCATTGACGTCTATGAGCCAAATTTTAGAAGAAATTTTATACACATTAAGGATGTGGTGAGAGGCATAGTTTTTTCGATAAAAAATTTTGATAGATTGAAATCTAATGTTTATAATTTGGGCCTTTCAAGTGCAAACATTACTAAAATTGATTTAGTAAAAAAAATTAAAAAACAACTCAAGTCTATGAAAGTAAAAGTTATTAAAAATAAATCTGACCCTGACAAAAGGGACTATTTTGTAAGCAATATAAAAATAGAAAAAAAAGGCTTTGTAGCTAAAATTTCTTTAGATCAAGGTATCAGTGAATTAATTCAAGTGTTTAAAAATAATAATAAAAAAATTATTAATAATTATTAATTATTAAGTATTAAGTATAGATTTAACCTGTGTGTAGAAATCTGATTTTGCATAATAAAACTTTATGCTACTTTTTTTTGCAGCCAACATGTCAGTTTCTTTGTCTCCAATCATAAAACTTTTTTTAAGTTTTATGTCCCAATCGAATTTTATATTTTCAATCATTTTATTTCCAGGCTTTCTCGTGGCTGAATTTTTCCTGTATCTTTTAATAACTGCTTGAGGGTGAAATGGAGAATACTGAACATCATTAATTAAAATATTAAATTTTTTTAACTTTTCATTAATTGCTTTATGTAAGTCTATGAAATTTTTTTCAGTGAATTTCCCTTTACCAATACCAGCTTGGTTAGTTACAATAAAAATATAATAATTCTTTTTAATTAAATATTTCAATCCGCTGATCACACCAGTTCTAAATTTAAATTTATTTATCTTATGAACGTATCCATAATCATGATTTATTACTCCGTCTCTGTCTAAAAAGATGGCAGGCTTATTAAATTCATTTTTAAGTTTTCTATCTGCAAGATTAAAATAATATTTTGATCCTATGTCGATAAAAAAATTTTTAAAAATTTTTCCACCAATTTTTTCCTGACGTATTAATTTCGGAAGTAAATCATTTTCCAATGAATGATTTTTTTTAGTTATATATTTAAAAATTTCTTTTTTAAAAAAATATGTTCCACCATTCATATAAGAACTATTTTTTTTAAAACTTATTGTTTTTCCTTTTAAATATAAGCTATTCAATTTTTGACTTTTTTGATTTTTGTTTTTAATTAGAGCAACCATACCTATTTGTTTTTTTCCTAAACTTGAAACAAGTATATTTAAATTTATATCAAATATTGTATCTCCATTAACTAAAACAAAATCTTTTACTTTTTGTTTTTTTAAGTTTGAAAGGGCACCAGAAGTTCCAAGTAACTTTTTTTCTCTTAAACACAAAACTTCTGTAAGATTAATTTTTTTCCCATGAAATTTATCAAAAAAAATTTTATGTCTATACCCGCATAAAATTATGATTCTTCTAAAGTTATATTTACTACAAGTGTTAAGAATATATTGAATAAAATGTTTATTATTAAATTTGAGCATTGGTTTTGGAAGTTTACCTAATAATTCTTTTATTCTAGAGCCTTTGCCCCCTGCCAGAATTACTAAATCTATGTTTTTAAAAAGGTATGTGTCTATCATTTTCATAAATATTGAGTTACATATTTTTAATGAAATTAATTTCTATAGTTTTCTCGTTTAAAAATGAAGAAAAAAACATACCTGAATTGATAGACAGAACTACAAAAGTCTTAACTAAATTTAGCCATTGGAATTACGAATTAATATTTGTAAATGACAATTCGACTGATAATTCAGAGCAAATTCTTATTAAACTACAAAAAGATTACCCAATAGATATTATAAATATGTCCAGAACTTATGGTGTCGGACCGTGCGTAATTGCAGGTTTTAGACATTCAAAAGGTGATGCAATAGTTTATATGGATTCTGACTTACAAGATCCACCCGAATTAATAGAAAAATTAATCAAAGAACATGAAAATGGCGCTGACGTAGTTCACACGGTTAGAACAAAAAGGTTAGGAGAATCAAATATAAAAATGTTTGTTACAAATTTAGCTTACAAAATTATTAATTTTTTTTCAGATATTCCATTGCCGGTTAATGCAGGAGATTTTAAACTAATTTCAAGAAGAGCACTTAATAAGATTTTAGAGTTAAAAGAATTTAGACCTTATATAAGAGGGCTGTCAGTTTGGGTGGGTTTTAAACAGACAATAATTCACTACATTAGAGAACCAAGGGCATCAGGCCAATCTCAATTTTCACTTTTAAGTTCTGGACCAGTAAATGAGTTTATCACAGGTCTAACAGCTTACTCTCTCAAACCACTGTATGTTGGAATTGTGCTAGGTTTTTTTTCTATTTTCATTTCTTTATTATTAATCATACACACATTTTACTCTAAGTTTAACGATCTCACTGCTCTAGGGTCTGCTAGTATTTTAATAGCAATTTCTTTTTTCTCAGGCATGATTCTTTTTACACAAGGAATAATTGGGATTTATATAGCTAGAATATTTGAACAGGTTAGAGGAAGAAAAAAATATGTTATCAAAGACGTAAAAGATCATAATCTAAAAAATTAAAATAGATTTTTTTAGAACACATCAATAATGAAAAAATTAATTCCCTTTATTTCATCTTTTTTAACCCTAATAGCTATAATCTTTTTTTGGGATCATATTAAACTACCTTATGACCAGAACAATGTCATTGTAGGTAATTATTATTTTAAAAAATTTAATCCACTTAACGATACAGTGCGTTTTTTATTCTTTACAGCAATTCCATGTATAATTTACCTGGTAAGTTATCTTAACTTAAATAAAGAGGTGTATAATTTAAGACCACAACACAAAGATTATTTTTTAAATAAAAGTAAAAATTATTTTAACGACCCTCTAAAGTTTTATTTTTTATTTTTTATTTTTTTAATTTCTATTGAATTCTTTTCAATAGATCTTAGAAATTTTATAGGAAATACAGATATTTTTCATGAAGGTACGTATTTAGTACCTCCATTAAACTATTTAGAAACAAATAAATTATTTAAATCAACAATATATGACTACGGCTTTATAGCTAATAATATTGGGCTAATTTTTCACTATTTTTTTGGGTATTACACAATAGGCAGCTTAACATTAATAAAATTAATATTTATATTTATAACAAAATTTTTTTTTATTTGTTTATCAAAAAAAATAATATCTTTCTTGAACATAAACAATTATTCAAAAATAATTTTTTTTATTATATTCACTTTTACAGCAATAAGTTTTCCAAATTATTACGATTTTAATAGCTACGTTTCCCCGCGAATTTGTTTGTATTTATCGTTTATTTATTTATTAGGTTCAGCATTATGTGACAAAAAAAACTTAAAAATAAAATTTTTTTTTATTGGTACTTTTTCAATTATTTCAATTCTTTGGTGGTACGATATTGGTGCGTATGTAAATACACTTATTTTTTTAGCAATAATTTATTTACTAATACACAAAGAAATTAGCAAGATTGCCTTAATAGTTTTAGGATTTTTATTTTCATGGTCAGTATTTTTTTTAATAATGCCACTCGATGAGTTACAAGAATTTCTACTACAAATTCAGTTACCTTATTCAAGTGCTTATGAGTATATTTTAGGTATTGAATATCGTAAACCATTTAGCGAGTACAGTACCAGATGGACGAAAGCCTTAATGTTAATCTATTTGACAGGCTTGATGTTAATCAATTTTAATTTTAGCAAAAAATATAGCTTTGATTATAGAGTAAAAATTTTTATTAATTTATTTTTTATTAGTGGAATCTTTGTTTTCAAATCAGCACTAATGAGGTCAGACGGAGTACATCTTAAATCCTCTTCCGGTATTTATACTTTAGTATTTATTTTCCTTATAATTTTATTATCCTTTCAAAAATTTGAAATTGAAAAAAAAATTAAAAATTTAATCATAAGTTTTAATATTAAAAATTTCTCTAGATTTCTTTTGGGATTTTTTTTTACTTTATCAACTCTTTTTATTTCCGGAACTTTTAATAAAGATGACCACGTAAAAAAAATAGATAAAATTAAAAACGTTTACAGTTTAAAAACAAATATTTTTAATCTTGTTAACGCTGAAGACACACTATATTTAACAGTTGATACTCAGAAAGTATTAAAACGCTATGCGGAACTAAGTAAAGAAGATACGTGTATTCAAATTTTAACGGACGACATATCTTTTGCTTATTACTTAAGAAAAAAATCTTGTACACAGTTTTATATTCCCGCACAAATTATAAATGGAATTACAGAAAAAAAATTTATTTCTCAACTAAACAAAGCAGCTCCCAATATTATACTTTATAAATCGCAAAATAAAATTTTGTTAAATTATTCTAATATGCCAAATGCAACTAAATATATTGAAGAAAAGTATAAACTTTTAGAGAATTTTAATGACTATATTTTTTATAAACTTAAGTAAATTTCACTAAGCACCATTTTCAAAAAATTGAAAAAAGTGCTTAATTAAATTTTATAAAATTAATTAGATTGTGAACGATCAGCGTTCATGATCTTAGTCCAAACACTAACAAAGTCTTTAACAAATTTTTCTTTGTTGTCATCTTGTGCGTACACTTCGGCATAAGATCTAAGGAC
>MDTF01016997.1_pt1 | contig 13726 bp, 5 predicted proteins | sample 811191 | NCBI WGS metagenome assembly MDTF01 (sample SAMN05326649, study PRJNA326480) | marine metagenome | isolation source: seawater | place: Southern Ocean | collected 2011
TCACGTTTGGAGATTGGGTGTTGATTGCCCAAATGCTCTTAGCATTAGTTTCATGCTTTCTTCGTTTGATCTTCCATCAGAAGCTGCTTTGTATGTCTACAATTCAGACAGAACAGCTTTCTTAGGATCTTTTACCCAAGAGAATAACAAGGAATGGGGCGGATTGTCTCTAGGTGTTCTTGATGGCTCAAGAATGGTTCTCGAGTATCACGAGTCTCCGGCTTCTCATGGTCTTGGTTCGATTGAAATCGGAACCATTGTTCACGGCTACCGATCTTTGTTACATCACCAAGATGCAATTGTTGAAGAAATGACTGCCAGAATGGGTCCATTCGGAAACTCTGGTGCGTGCAACATCAACGTCAACTGTCCAGAAGGTAACGATTGGCAAGTTGAAAAGAGATCAGTTGCACTTATTGTTAATGGTGGATACGCTACTTGCACAGGTTCGCTTGTAAACAATACTGCGAACGACGAAACACCTTATTTTCTAACTGCAAACCACTGTATTGGAACACCTAACACATGGGTGTACTACTTTAACCATGAAAGTTCTGATTGTTCTGGAAATACTGGACCTACAGACCAAAGCATCTCTGGAGGAACGCTTCTTGTTCAAAATGGAGGTTCTGACTTTGCTTTAATCGAATTAAGCTCTACACCTCCAGCTAGCTACAATGTTGAATACGCGGGGTGGGACAATTCAGGAAATATCCCAACAGCCGCTGTAGGAATTCATCACCCAAGTGGAGATTTGAAGAAGATCTGTTTTGAAAATGATGCACCTTACCAATCTAGCACTGGTGGTGCTGAGGTATGGTGGATCGATGCATGGGAATTGGGTGTTACTGAACCTGGATCATCTGGATCACCTTTGTTCGATAACAACCACAGAATTATAGGCCAACTATACGGTGGTGCTGCTGCCTGCTCAGGTTCAGTTAACAATGGAGCCTACGACTTCTATGGTCGGTTCAATGTGAGCTGGGGATTGGGTGCATCTCAATATCTAGACCCACTTAATACCGGTGTTTCTGTTTTAGATAGCTATCCAACTAACGCCGTTCCAGGTGCTGGCTGTATGGATGAAACTGCATGCAACTATGACCCAGAGGCTACATCTGACAACGGATCTTGCCAAGAGTTCGATATTTGTGATGTTTGTGGTGGAAATGGCACAAGTTGTACAGGATGTACCAATGCTGATGCTTGCAACTATAACATGGATGCAACGATTGACGATGGCTCATGTATCATCGGCGGTACAGGTGTTAATGTAACTGTTGGTGGTGGAGATTGGGATGGGGAAATTGCTTGGTCTATTGTTCAAGGTGGCGATATGATTGTTGCTAACGGAATAGCTGGCAGTTCAGATATATGCATAGGTGACGGCTGCTATACTTTCGATATGATTGATAGCTATGGAGACGGATGGAATGGTGCCACGTATACCATTGCGAACACTGTTACTGGTGAAATCATCGGCTCTGGGGATCTTGACTCTGCAACAAATGGTGACGGAATATCAAATGGACAGAACTACTTCTCTATCAATACAGAGTCTTGTGGATTTGGATGCATGGATGTTGCTGCTTGTAACTATGACGCTGATGCATCGATTGACAATGGTTCTTGTAACTTCGATTGTAACGGATGTATGGATTCTGCAGCCTGCAACTATGATGAGTTCGCAACTCAAGATGATGGCTCTTGTTTAGTCAATGACGATTGTGCTGTTTGTGGTGGAGACAACTCAACTTGTGGCGGATGTACAGACTCTCAAGCTTGCAATTACAACGCTGATGCTACTATAGATGATGGGTCTTGTATCATAGGTGGTACAGGAGTAATCATTAATATTTTGACAGACAACTACCCAGCTGAGACAACTTGGTCTTTGAATGACGTTGACGGCGCTTCTGTGGCGTCTGGAGGCCCATATGGGGATGCTGCAACAACCATTCAGGAGGTAGTATGTGTTGGAGATGGGTGTTTCACTTTCACAATATTAGATTCTTTTGGAGATGGTCTATGCTGTGGATATGGAATTGGCTCATATGACTTAACCGTCGATGGTACCGTAGTAACAACTGGAGGCGCATTTGAGTCAACTGAATCAACTTCGTTCTGTATAGGTGAAGGCTTTGGATGTACTGACGCTTCAGCTTGCAACTTCGATTCAGCGGCCATTAATGATGATGGCACATGTAACTTTGATTGTGCTGGTTGTATTGATGATACTGCTTGTAACTATGATGCTACAGCGACACAGGATGACGGATCATGTCTCGTAAATGACGAATGTGGAGTTTGTGGTGGTGATAGTTCATCTTGCGAAGGATGTACAGACACTGAAGCTTGTAACTACAATCCCAATGCTACAATAGATGACGGATCTTGTATCATAGGCGGAACAGGTGTAAACATAACTGTTGGTGGTGGGTCTTGGGATGAGGAAATCTCATGGTCGATTGTTCAAGATGGCGATATAGTCATTGCTGATGGAACTTCTGGAAGTGTCGATATATGTATTGGTGACGGTTGCTTTACATTCGACATGCAAGACAGCTATGGAGACGGATGGAATGATGCCTTGTACACGATTACAAACACTGTGACTGGTGACATTATCGGCTCTGGAGACCTTGACACCTCAACCAATGGAGATGGTTTATCAAATGGCCAAAACTACTTCTCTATCAATACAGAGTCGTGTGGATTTGGATGCACGGATGCTGCAGCTTGCAACTATGACGTTAACGCATCTATTGACGATGGCTCATGTTTACAACTTGACCTTTGCGGTATCTGCGGTGGAGAATCAGATACATGCGATGGCTGTACAGATTCTTCGGCATGCAACTACGACGAAGCAGCTTTAAATGACGATGGATCTTGTGAGTATGAATCTTGCTCTTGTCCTGAAGACATCAATGGAGACGGGGTCATTTCCGTAGCCGACATCCTTCTTCTGCTAGGTGAATTTGGCTGTGTTGAGAATTGTAGCGTTGATTTAAATGATGACGCTGCAACAAACGTTCAAGATATCTTGTTGCTGCTTGCAGCATTTGGTACTACTTGCTAATGTTTAACTAGATTTAAGTGGCAATAATATCTATTCAAGGGACACTCTAACGAGTGTCCCTTTTTTATTACATCATTAATTTCGGAATCAATTCAGTATTGACCAAACGGGACTCATTTTATTGCAATAAAGGTGTGTTTATCAACGTCTGTGATTTACTGTTGTTGTTATCATTGTTTATTCCAAGCAGTTATAACCAAATTTTTTTAAGTATCTTGGATGTATATATCTATTATACTGTTTTCATGGTACGTAAAAATCTTCATTTAATTGGAGCGGTAGTCAGTATTCTGATCTATTCTTCAGCTTTTTCTCAATGCAATGAGTGTACTCCTGACCAAAGCTGTCAGGCCATTGATGGTTTTCCCACACTGTGCCCTGAAGTCTTACCAAACGGCACAGCAGGTGAATTTTATGAGAGCATTGCTACATTTAACTTGCCGGGCAATGTTGTGGACCCAGGGTCTGGTCTTGATGCTACGCTGCAGAGTGTTTATATCGCTAATATTTCTGGACTTCCATTCGGCTTAGAGCTTGCACCCAACAATGCTGATGGATATTACTATCCAAACAACGGTGACAATTACGGCTGTGCAACGATCTGTGGAACACCATTGTCGGCTGGCGAATATTTTGTGACAATCAGTGTGGATGTTATCGCATCTGCGTTTGGTTTTGAGCAATCACTTACTCAGAGTTTTTCCTTGCCACTAACCATTGATCCTGGTGAAAGTGTTGCCAATGCAAGCTTCAGTGTTTCTGCAAACACTGGATGTGCACCTTTGAATATAGATGTGGAAAATTTCATATCTGGTGCTGGTGTTACTTATTCATGGGATTTCGGAGGCCCTTCCAACGGTTCTACTATGTCTCTCGAAATCCTCACAGATGGCTATCCTGCAGAAACAACATGGTTGATCAATAACAGCGACGGCAACCTCCTTGCTTCTGGTGGTCCCTATTCTGAAGCTGAAACTGTCTATGTTGAACAAATTTGTTTGGGTCAAGGATCCTACACGTTGACATTCAATGACAGCTATGGAGACGGCATGCAATTTGAAGGTGTTGCTGGAAACTATATTCTGACAGATGGAGGAGGTAATGTTCTAGCCCAAATTGTTGATGGTGGTGATTTTGGGGCCGAAGCAATCAACGCATTCACCATAGACTCTTCAAATCTTGTTGGTGGATGTGTCATCAATTCTTCCAATCCAAATGTTGTCTATGATGCACCTGGAGCATACACCATGTCTCTCACAACAACTGTCACTGAATTGAACCTAACAGCTCTTAACATTGTTGAACTCAGCGATGGTTGGGGTGATGATGTTGAAGATTTCTTTGGATTGGGAAGTCCTGACCCTTTCTTTGTTTTAAATGGTGACGTTGCTTTCACTTCGTCAACAGTTAACGATCAAGCCACTCCCGATTTCACCAACCTGAGTGTTACATTAACATATGGAGGCTATTATGAGATTTCTTTTTATGATGAAGATGGCCCGTTCACTAGCAATGACAACCTGGGATCTGCAAGTTTTTATGCAACGGGTCCTGGGGCATACACAATCTATGGTGGAGGGAACGTAGCAATTATAACCTTAGAAGAATCCTTAAGCGCTGAATTTTATGACACAGAAAATATTTCTGTATTTGGTGAATTGGAAGTTTGGGCAGATGCCGATGGTGATGGTTTTGGAAATGGGGATCTTCCTATCAACGGTTGTGAGTTGGATTCATCGACTCAATTCGCTTACAACGGGGAAGACTGCAATGACAATGAAGCTATCATATACCCAGGAGCACCTGGAACATTTGACGGCTTGGACAACAATTGCGATGAAATTGTTGATGGCGATGAAATCATTGCCCTAGAAGGATGTTTAGATCCATTGGCAAGCAACTATAACCCATTGGCCAATGTGTCAGATGAAAGCTGCATCTATATTGATTGTCCAGGAGACTTTAACTTTGATGGGGCAATTACCGTCAATGACTTGCTTCTTTTGCTTTCTGACTTTGGTTGTTCTGACGATTGCTATACAGACTTAAATGGAGATGATTATGTGAGTGTTGCTGATCTGTTGTCAATATTATCTATTTTTGGTACTTTATGTGATTAATGAAATGATCACACTTAATATTTAATGACTACACTTATATGAAAGGACTTTTATTTAGCTCATTCTTCATTTTGCTATTTAGCTTTACAGGTACGTCTCAATGTGCTGCAGATTATGATTTCGGTGACAATGTGATTGGAATTGCACCAGACCCCTATCAAGGAGAGTCCTTTAACCCTGCACTTCTAGGTGAGTCTTATTTAGATATTTTACATATGCTCATTCCTGAGTTTATTTTAGAAGTTGACCCTGACTTGCCCTTTTCTCCAACAACGACACTTGACTCTGTTCAGCTTGTTAGTCTCGTTATGGTAGACCTTGAAGACCCGTTGTCTCAATACACACCTGAAGAGTTGGGACTTGAAATTACATGCAACAACAATGGTGACTCTGGTTACCCATGTACTTTTTTAGGTGGAAATCAATATTGCGCAACGATTTCTGGAACACCGATTAATTCTGGGCACTATCGAGCCGACATCATCGTCAAAGGGTTTGTTCTGGTTTTTGGTTTCCCATTTGGTCAAGAACAACTTTTCGGATCAATGTACATTGACATAGGTGTGGAGGGGTGTATGAATCAAACTGCCAACAACTACAACTCCGAAGCAGTCATAGATGATGGATCTTGTTTGGGATGTTATGGAGATTTTGATGGCGACTTTAGTGTTGCAATTCCTGATTTATTACCTCTTCTAACGGCATATGGATGCTCTGAAAATTGTGAAATTGACTTAAATGGTGATGGCATCACCAACGTTGTGGACATGCTGTTGATGCTTACTGCATTTGGCAATATTTGTTAGTTTATTAAATAGATGAAAAATTATAATATGATGAAAAATATATTTATTTGTTGTTTGACATTTTTGTTAATTACACCAATGTCAGCCCAATGCACAGCCAATTTTGATTTTGGCGATGAGGTTTCTGGCATTTCGCCTAACCCAACCTTAGATGAATCCTTTGCTCCTGGAATTGTCAATGAACCATATGAAGACATACTGCACTTTTTAGTTCCGCAATATGTCCTTGACATTGACTCTACCCTTCCCTTCTCTCCCACTACTCCACTCGACTCGATACAGTTGATTAGTTTTATCATGGTGGATCTCAATGATACATTGACTTCATACACTTTTGAAGAATTGGGTCTAAGTATTGCATGCAACAACAATGGCAATTCTGGAAATTCTTGTTCTTTCAATGGAGGTAGTCAATATTGTGTTGACATCTATGGTACACCAACAATGTCCGGAAACTTCAGAGCAGATCTCACGATTAAAGGCTATGTAACAGTTTTCGGTTTTGCGTACGGTGAAGAACAATTGTTTGGGTCGTTAAATATTGATCTTGGAGTTGAAGGATGTATGGATGATTCCGCCCTGAACTTCAATCCAGAAGCGGTCATTGATGATGGAAGTTGTTTGCTAGACAACGCCTGTGGCCTTAACGGAACTGAAGTTGCGGCTATAAGCTACTCATATACAAATACTAACACTACTGTCGAGGTGGGTGAACTTGTCTATTGGGTTAATTATGGTGGATTTCACGATGTCAATGGTGATGTAGACTCACAGACAGGAGAATCATTTAACAATCCTGAAGCATTTTATATTCCAAGCATTTCAGGAAATCCTGATGGAGTATGCATGGGTTCACATACATTTTCAATTGCTGGGGTCTATACCTATGATTGCTCTATAGGCAATCACGCAGCGTCAGGAATGGTTGCGACTGTTACTGTTGGACTTGGAGGCTGCATGGACATAAGCGCTTCAAACTATGAAGCAGTGGCTGATTTTGATGATGGAAGTTGTGAGACATCAGGAACATGTTTGGGTGACATCAACAGTGACAACAGTGTAACTGTTTCAGACCTGCTCCTCATCCTTTCTGAATTTGGCTGTGAATCGAATTGTACAACTGACCTCAACGATGACGGTGTTACGACTGTTGCGGATTTGCTCATCTTGCTATCAGTCTTTGGATCTGCTTGCTAGCAGAATGATTGCAGAATGATTGCAGAATTTTTAAGCCAGAATACCTAAAAAAAGGTGTTCTGGCTTTTTTTTTAAGTAAATTGCATTGCATTGCAAAATACAACATCATGAAATTCTTTGTTAAAATTTTCGGGGTACTTTTCTTTCTAACGGTTTTTTCAGCGAGTCTGTTAGCGCAGTGCAACACAATAAATGTCATTTTTACTATTCAGACCGACAATTATGCTAGTGAAACAGATTGGACATTAACCAATGAAAACAATGTGATTGTCGAATCAGGTGGTTATAATTTTGGAGACAACGCTTCTTATTTCGAAGAAGAAATGTGCGTCGATGACGGTTGCTATACTTTCACCATATTTGACAGCTTTGGGGATGGGATATGCTGTGGATGGGGTTTTGGTTCCTACGGACTGATTGTACAAGGTGAAACCATTGAAACAGGAGGTGATTTCAATTATAGTGAAACCACTACTTTTTGTGCATATTCAGCTGACTGTATGAACGCAGCAGCGTGTAACTTCAATCCAGAAGCTTCAACTGCAGACAATTCTTTGTGTGAATACCCTGATTTCGGTTATAACTGCTTAGGAGAATGCATCACTGATACAGATTTAGATGGGATTTGTAATATGTTTGAAGTCGGGGGATGTACAGATGAATACGCTTGTAATTTCATGATCCTTGCGACGGACAATGATGGATCTTGTGGGTATGCAACCCAAGATGAAGATTGCAATGGAAACACATTGCTACCTCAATTTAACAATGCCCCAGATGACATCAGTGTCACATGCTCAGGGGTTCCCTCTTCCCCTACGATTTATGCTGGGATTTCTTCTTTTGCTTCAGCTTACGAGTCTGAACACAACCCTGATGGAAATTGCTATGCCGCAACTTGGGGCGTGATTGTAGTCATGGATGAAATGACTGTTGAAGGAAGTTGCGAAGGGAATTACTCAATTGTGAGACATTGGGTTGCTACTGACTGTATGGAAAGATCCGTAGAACACACCCAAACCATTCTAGTAACAGATAACGAGCCACCCTCTTTCATCTCTGGAACTGAATCAACAACTATTTCATGTCCAATGCAGCCAGTGTTTATGAATCCAATTGCACTGGATGATTGCAGCTCACCTGTAGTCTACAACTACCAAGATGAGTCAATATTGCAAGGTGTATGCGAGGGTGAATACAGTTTATATAGACTTGTTACGGCTACTGACGCTTGTGGAAACATCTCTACTTTAGAACAGGTTATAGAGGTGGTCGACATCACCCCGCCGATTTGGTCAGAGCTACTTCCTGAGCAGGTCATTTCATCTGCAATCAACACAGATGATTTTGGGATGCCATCGGCTGAAGATTTATGCAGCAACACACTTGTAGAGGTTAATTCTGTCCTAACACCTGGAGTATGTCCTCTTGCTGTTCAACTCACTCGCACATTCATTGCAACTGATGGTTGCGGAAACGAAAGTGTGCCATTCGTTCAGACAATCAACGAAGACACCGATCTTTTCACTTTTATAGAATCAACGACTGATGCGATTTGCTCTTATACAAATGATGGATCTGTAAATATTGAAACTTCAGGTGCTGTCCCTCCGTACAACATTTTTTTTGGATCCAACAACCCTGATGCATTGTATCCTGGAGAATATTCTGTCACCATCAGCGATGACAACTTATGCTCTACCACACTTGAATTCAACATCTTCTCTCCCCCGGCATTGCAACTGTCCCTTGAGAGTACTCCCCCGAATTGCACATCATCCACATCCGGTTCAATCACAGCTTTCTCTGCAGGGGGAATAGGTGACTTGCATTATATCTGGAATAACATTGACCCATTAGCTGTATCTGGAGGGGATTACACTGTGGGTGTAGAGGATGAAAATGGGTGTACCATCTACACGGAAATATCCGTTCCCTATGCTGACATTCCTGTTGAAGGAGAGCTTGAAGGAGCACTTGAGGTGATGGCTGGAGATTCAACGGTTTATGAATACACATACACAACCGGAAGCAGCTACAATTGGACCTTTCAGGGCGCTAACCCTTTAGTTGTATCAGACATCTTTGCTATAAGCCTGCTTTGGGCCTCTGAGGGTGAAGGATTCGTATGTGTACAAGAAACCAATGCATACGGCTGCGTAGGTGAAGAAGTGTGTATACAAGTTAACGTCAGCGTGGGAATAGAGAATCTAATCCTACATGAGCAGATTTCTTCATTTCCAAATCCAACTTCTGGAATATTTAATTGCACATTTCCTGACCACATTTTTACGGAATCAACTCATTGGAGCCTTTTTAACATGCGTGGATCTTTGGTACTCGATGGTGACCTTTTAAAATCCAATGGCAAAGTATCAACTTTCGACTTTTCAAATATTGCAAAAGGAAGCTATATCCTAATTGTTGGAACTTCTTCCGTTAATGTTCAAATCAATTAAAAGATTTGACAAGCACATTTTCATATTTTTACAATATGAAGACAACAATAAGAGAAGGGGTTAAAGAAGATCTTCCAGAAGTTCTGGTACTGATAAGAGAACTGGCCGATTACGAGAAATCACTAGATCAAGTCACAATCACATTGTCAGATCTCGAAAAAGATGGGTTCGGGGAGGTTCCCTACTATTCCTTCATTGTCGCAGAGATTAATGGCACCATTGTAGGATTGTCATTTTATTTCATCCGGTATTCTACATGGAAAGGGAAGTTTCTATATCTGGAAGACTTCGTCGTAAGAAATGATTACCGCAAACAGGGAATTGGCAGTCTTCTATTTGAAGCTACGATCACTATCTGTAAACAAAGAAATTTAAATGGAATGATTTGGCAAGTATTGGATTGGAATACGCCTGCGATTGAATTTTATAAAAAATACAATGCATCGATTTCAACAGAATGGCTCAACGGAAAACTCTCAAGAAATCAAATCAACTTATTCTAAGTTGTCATCGGGGATTATTTATGCAGTAAATGGGTTGCACATATAAATCACCCATCAAAACAGAATCTTATAATCTGTGACATATTGAAGATATAATGCATAGTTAATAAAAAAGCCCCCTCGCATATGCGGGGGGGCTTTTTTGTTGACTTCTAATATTTATAAGATAAAGTATTGGTCAATAAAAAAAGCCCCACACAATGTGCGAGGCTTTTTCTTTGAATTAAAACTTTTGAATTAGTGATTAATCACCACTGTCTGCATGATTACACCACCTTTCGTATCAGATGAAATACGGTATGTACCATTTGCAAGGTTACTTACGTCAATGGTATTTGTTCTGTTTACCATTTGCTCCATAAAGACAGTGCGTCCAGTTGCATCAAATATTGACAGAAGCGATGACTCTAGATCAGTAACAACAACAATGTTGTTGTTTGCTGGGTTAGGGTAGACACTAAACTGAACAGCTTGATCAACTATACCGCTGACAGATCCAATGTTAAGGATAACCTCAACACCCTCACAACCCAGTTCGCTAGTTTCTTTTACTGTTATCATACCTGACTCATCTGACCAAACGACAATTACTTCGTTCGTTGTCAAACCTGAAACAATCTCACCTCCAACAACTGACCAGTTGTATGTTGAACCTGAAGTTGCTGGGTAGTTGTAGATTTCATCAAATCCAATTGATGATACATTCGATCCTACGATTTCGTAAGATGTAACGTAAGAACACTCGCTTGGGTGTGTAGCATCAACATCGAAATTACAAGCGATGTTATTCATACAACCATAACAAGTACTGAATTCACATGAACCGTTATCAGATGTTGCTTCATGAGTAAAGTTACAAGCCATATCATTTGTACAACCAAATGTGTGGTATGAACATGAACCATTGTTTACTGTAGCACCATCGTTAAAATTAACTGCTGTGTTGTCAGTGCAACCATAAACGTCGTTAAGATCACATACATTGTTGCTGTTGAGGTCTGTATTGCAGTTTCCATCACAATCAAAACCTGAAACAGCTGTCGTACAAGAACCATCGTTTAGAATAGCATTTGAATCATAGTTACAAGCTGATGATACAGTACAACCTAAACTTAAACAAGTCATAAACTCACATGAACCATTGTCGCTGTTAGCTGAAGGATCATAGTTGCAAGCTGCTGACACAGTACATCCAGTTGTTACAGGTGCACATGAAGTGAATTCACAGCTTCCGTCAGTATGGGTAGCTGAAGTGTTAAAGTTACAAGCTGAATTAATTGTACATCCGTAAGTGACGCATGAAGTAAAGTCACATGAACCATCGTTGTACTGTGCTTCTGAATCATAGTTACAAGCAGAAGCAAATTTACAGCCTCCTACCATACATAAGTCACCTTCTGCGTTGAGGAACTGACAAGGAACGCCTTGAGCACCGAAGTTGCAAGCAGTAGAGTTAGTACATCCAGCTTCTGCACCCGCTGCACTATAACATGTAATGAAATCACATGAATCAGGCAAGTAAGATGTGAAAGCAACATCGTAGTTACAAGCTCCAGGGATATTACAACCAGGATTAAGGATAATACATGTACCATCGTCTTCTGTTGCAAAAGGATTGAAGTTTACGGCAAGATCGTTATCACAACCATTAATTTCCTGCTCATCACAAGTTCCATCACTATCTACGTCATCGAAACATACTCCGTCACAATCAACATAATTATTAAGTGGATATTCACATAAAGAAGCTGAAGCCAAAGCTAAACCAGCCTCGTAGTTACAAGCACCATCAACATTACACCCAATACAACTTACAAAGTCACATAGTGAGAAGTCAATGTAGTCAGCATCTGCTGAGTAGTTACAAGCAAAAGGAAGCGTACATCCACCAACAAGACAGAAGGCATCATCTGAATCTGTAGCTAATACATTGTAAGATGGATTTGTTGGATCCGTACATCCACTAATTTCATTCTCATCACAAATAGTATCACCATCACTGTCATTATTGCAGATACCATCGCAGTCGTAGTTAGCAGTTGAGTAAGTACAACTTCCATTCGCAAGAGTTACCGCTGAATCATAATTACATGCAGTACCATCCATACAACCTGCACAAGATGTGAAATTACATGAACCTGAAGTTTGATAATCAGCATTAGCGTCATAGTTACATGCTACAGAAATTGTACATCCACCTATTAAACAAGAACCATTGTCGTTTGTAGCAATCGGATCGTACCCTGGGTTGGTCGGGTCTGTACAACCAAAGAATATACAACCTGTTCCTAATAAATCAATACAATCATCAAGTGTGTCGCAGATACCATCATTGTCAAGATCCTCAGGACAGAAACCACCACAAACGTCAATAGCGTCAAGATATTCACAAGCTTCGTTTTGCACTGAATCGAAGTTACAAGCGCTAATGTCTGTACAAGAATCTACATCGTCACAAAGATTATCACCGTCTTCATCGGCAGTACAAGCACCACCACAAACACCAAGAGCGTCAAGTGTGTTTCCATTACAATCACATTCTCCTTCATTTATGCCATTTCCGCCACATACACCACATTCATCAAGAACGTTTCCGTTGCAGTCACAATCACCAGTTGGAATGTCTGAACATCCACACTCAAATATGGCACCTTGTCCATTGCATACACCACAATCATCAAGTGCTCCAACACAATCATCTACATCGTCACAAATTCCATCGTTATCCATATCATCTGTACAAGAACCTCCACAAACACCGAGTGCATCATTATATAAACAAGATCCATCATCTGTAGTTGCAAACTGGTAGTAGTTACAAGCTGCATTGTCGATACAACCATCTACTTCATCTTCATCGTCACAAATTCCATTGTTATCCATATCAGCTGTACAAGAACCTCCACAATCACCTAAAGCGTCTAAAACGTTTCCGTCACAGTCACATTCTCCCTGTGCAATGCCATCACCACCACAAACACCACATTCGTCAACAACAGATGTACCATTGGCAACACCAGCACAGTCAGCACAAGAAGAATTGTCTCCTCCACAAACACCACATTCATCAATAACTGATGATCCGTTTGCAACACCAGCACAGTCTGCACAAGAAGTGTTATCACCGTTACATACACCACAGTCATCAGTCATCGCTGATCCGTTTGCAACACCAGCACAGTCTGCACAAGAAGTGTTATCACCGTTAGGAACGCTACAGTCATCTAAGCAAGAGTTATCTCCGCCACAGACTCCGCACTCGTCCACTACGGACGCTCCACCACATACTCCAACACAGTCATTTTCTAAACAAGATCCATCATCTGCAGTAGCTTCAGCATTGTAGTTGCAAGAAGTAGCATCCATGCAGCCAGGAACATCAGCTACTTCGCAAGATGTTCCAAAGGCAGACAAGAAGATTAACAGATCCGCAGATCCTACTTGATCGTCTCCATCTAAGTCAGATGGACAACTAGAAGTCTCTGGACAATCCACAGACTCCATTCCGGCTGCAAAACCTAAATTATAAGCGCCGTTTTCATCACAATCAAGTTCA
>MDTF01010556.1_pt1 | contig 13723 bp, 11 predicted proteins | sample 811191 | NCBI WGS metagenome assembly MDTF01 (sample SAMN05326649, study PRJNA326480) | marine metagenome | isolation source: seawater | place: Southern Ocean | collected 2011
AAGTGCTGTTTTTAAATATTTTATCCTACTATTGGTATTTCCTATATTTTTTAATTTATTTAAAGAGATAAAGTCAATTTCTATCAATAAAGTTTTTAATAGCCAAAAATATATAATATTATTAGTTTCATTTGTTGTACTTCACTTTTTTTTAACAAAATTTATAAATAATCAAATAATTGAAAATACTGAATTATATAAATTATTTATTTTTATATTATTGTCTATTATATTTACTCAATATAGGATTTTTTTAAAAAATCATTTTGAGAATATTCTATTTTTATTTTTAATAATTTTTGTTTTTTTTGCATTTTACCCTAATGATTACAATTATGTTGTTGGACAGTGCAATAATGAAATTTTTTTATTTTACTTTATTGAAAATAATTTTAATTTTTTTATATCAAGTGGTATTTTTTTAGAAAACTCTCACTTAGCTATGATGATGGTTGCCGTTATCTTTTCAATTATCTTCATAATAACTAAGTCAAAAAAAATTAATTTTATTTATATCTTTTTATTTTTTTTATCAACCTTAGTCATAGTTCTTAATTATTCTGTTACATTTTTTGTTTGTTATGTAATTTCTTTTATTACCATTATTATTTTCTTGCATAGTAAAATATCAATTAAATTCTGGATATTCTCTCTTTTATTCTTATCATTTAATGCCATATTTTTTTTAACAGATAATAATTGTATTAAAAAAATTTCTGACATTAGTTTAAAAGATGTTGCTGAAAAAAAAATTAATAAATCTGATCGTGCTACTGCAATTAATCCATATAGTAAAAATTTAACTACGCTTATTTATGAAAGATCTGCCATATTAACACTTGATACTCTTCGATACTATCCATTTGGTTGGGGTTTTGATGGGATGGATAATGCAACTACCAATCTAATAAGTAAAGATCGTTACACGAGTAGAGAATTCTTTATAGGTGATGGATCAACAATGATATTTGATTTAAAAAATGAAGTTTATGATACTTCGGAAAGTAATTTTGTAGTTTCTTTAGATGCATCAGTTTCTGATGTTATATGTGATAAATTAGGTTTTATACAAATAAAAGGTATTGAAAAAGATTTTACAATAGCTGCAGATAAAAACAATAAGATGAAAAGAATTATTTTCACAACTGCACCTATGAGTGGTGTTAAGATATGTGTAATAAAAGACGTTTATGTGCTTGCAAAGGTTCTTAATTTAAATGATGGCCTATCTAACTTTTTCAAAATACTAAATGAATTTGGTATTTTTTCGTTATTTATATTATATTTTTTTATTAGATATTTATTAAAACTCGAAAAGATTGAGACGTATCATCTCTTTATCGTTATCATATTCATCACTATGAGTATTAGAGGTGCTGGTTATTTTAACGGTGGCTTTATATTTTGTTTGTTAGAATTTTTTTATATACAAAAATTGGATGATAAAAAAAAGATCCTTTATTAAGATAAATGTTTTGAAAGAATATTATATACTTACTATTATAGTCTGATGAAATTAAAAATTTTTCAAACCTATATATCTATTTTTATATTTATCTCTTTTATTTTTTTATGGGGATTAAATATATCAATATATGTGGGTGATGTTGTCTTATTTAATAAATATGATTTCTTAAAAGAAAACATATTTGTAAGTGCTGGTAAATTTCAAATTTTTGCTGCTTATAAATATTTTATCCTACTATTGGTATTTCCTATATTTTTTAATTTATTTAAAGAGATAAAGTCAATTTCTATCAATAAAGTTTTTAATAACCAAAAGTTTATAATATTGTTAGTTTTATTTGTTGTACTACATTTCTTCTTATTAAATATTTGGAATAACGAAACTATTGAAACTATAGAATTGATTAAAATAATTTTATTTATTCTAATATCTATTATATTTGTACATTATAGGCTTTTTTTAAAAAACCATTTTGAGCATATCTTAACTTTTTTTTTAATAATCTTTATTTTTTTTTCTTTTTATGGATCTGAAAATCCTGATTTTAATTTCGGGGAATGTAACAATAGTTCTTTAGACTTTTATTATTATCTTCATAATAAATTTAATTTAACTATATCAAGTGGTGTTTTTATTGAAAACTCTCACTTATCTATGATGATGGTTGCTGTTATCTTTTCAATTATTTTGAAAATCACAATGTCTAAAAAAATTAATTTTTTTTATATTCTAATGTTTTTTTTATCAACAATAATATTATTGTTTAATTATTCGACTACATTTTTTATTTGTTATTTAATTTCATTTATCACTATTGCTATTTTCTTGCATAAAAAAATATCAATAAAATTTTGGGTACTTTCTTTTTTATTTTTATCATTAAATGGCTTTATCTTTTTGGGTGACAAAAATTGTACTAAAAAAATTTATGACGTGAACATAAAACATGTTATTGAAAAAAAAATTAATAAAATGCACGATTCTAGAGTTGGAAAAAACTTAACTACTCAAATTTACGAAAGATCTGCAATAGTAACTCTTAATACTTTTCAAAAGCACCCACTTGGCTGGGGCTTTGATGGAATGGATGAAGCAACTACTAATTTAATAAACCAACCTCGATATATAAATGAAGAAATGTTTATAGGTGATGGGACAACAAAAATATTTAACCTAAAAAATCAAGTTTTTTCTTATAGGAATAACATATTTATGGTTTATTTAGATACGGTAGATGGAAGAGAAGAGCGGAGAAAATTTGATGCTCAGGCTAAGGTGGCCCAATATACACTGGGTATAGTAAGACAAAGAGGCACCGACAAAGATTATACATTAGGCTTTGATGAAAATAATATAGTAAAAAAAATTATTTTCAAAAATGCACCCAAAAGTGGAGACATTATACACACACGAAAAAATATAGTTACACTTGCAAAAATTCTCAACTTAAATGATGGCCTCTCCAACTTTTTTAAAATACTAAATGAATTTGGTATTTTCTCATTATTTATATTATATTTTTTTGTAAGATACTTGCTTACACTCAAAAATATAGAGACATATAATATATTTATTATTATTTTATTTGTTACACTCAGTATTAGAGGTGCAGGTTATTTTAACGGTGCCTTTATATTTTGTTTGTTAGAATTTTTTTATATCAAGCAAATAAGTAATAAAAAATTAGACACTCTCTTATAAAAAATATTTTGAAAAATTATTATATTCCACTTATTAAAAAATAATTTTTTTAATTAATATTGGAATTTTGATATCTGCACTATATTTCTTAGCTTCCTTAAATGAATTGTCTGAAAAAAAATTATAATTATCTTTAATTTTATCTACAAATTTTTGTATTTTTGTAATTTTTTTATTTGATTTTATAATTATTCCATCATAATTATTTTTAATTATTTCATTTATTCCCCCCCTAGTTAAAACACACAATGTAGGTATGCCATAGCTTTTAGCTTCTAGTACAGCGAAAGGGCAATTTTCAATTGGACTAGTCACCAGAAGTAGATCAATATTATTATAAATCGTTGATTTATTCTTATTGTAAAAAAAATTTATATATTTTTTTTGATTTTTATCTAGCTTTAAACGATGTTCACTAAAAACATTAAAAATATAATTACTTTTATTTTTTTGAGCTATATCTAGGAATACACCTAATCCTTTCTCTCTATCTATTCTACCAACAAATCCTAAACGAAATTTTTTATTAGCAATTTTTTTTTTATTTTTTGGTAAAATTACAGAATTATATTGAATTGTACTTTTAGAAAATAATGGAAAAAAATAGATTTGTATCCACCATTTTTTTGTAAACTGTGACACATAGTAAATTCCATCTGTGAATAAAAAGAGAATACTGCTTAGTAAGGTAATTAGATATAAAGAAATTTTTTTTTTAGTAAGATGACTGTGTACAAAAAAATATATTTTTTTTTTATTATAAAAAAATTTAATATACAAAAAATAAATTACAAATATAATTGGATTTGAAAAAACAAAAGTGAAATTTTCAGTTTTCTTTGTTTTTTTAATTTTATCTAAAATTTTAAAAGTATTTAATGGTTGTTTTAAAACATCAATTTTATGATGTTCTATTTTTCGTTTTTCAATCTCTTTATAAGAGATATTATTTATTATGATGCATTTAACTTTTTTAATATGAATAAATTTAATTAAAATATCTTCAAATGTTTTTATTCCACCTGCTGAGTTTGAAATAAAAATAATATTGTTTGTCATGAATATTTACTGTTTTTTTATTAATAATTTAAAACATTTATAGTCCTATAATTAAATAATATTTCATTAAATTCAATTTTCTTATCAAAATGTTTTTATTGTCTATTTATTAATTAAATTATTGATTTTTCACAGTTTTAAAATAAATAATGATATAATTGTTTTAATTTTTATAAATAAAAAATATATAATATAATCACATTATGAAAACTGCATTAATATTTGGTGTTACAGGACAAGATGGCTCTTACTTAGCTGAACTACTTTTAAAAAAGAAATATAAAGTTCATGGTGTTAAAAGAAAGTCCTCTTCTTTTAATACAACGAGAATTGACCATATCATCGACTCTAATAAAAATTTTTTTTTACACTATGGTGATGTTACAGATGCATTGATGACACAAAGTATAATTAATTCAATTAAACCTGACGAAGTTTACAACCTAGCTGCTCAATCACATGTTGCTGTTTCTTTTACGATCCCAGAGTATACTTCTAACACTGACGCAATTGGATGCTTAAGAATACTAGAAGCAATAAAATCATGTAATTTAATAAAAAAAACAAAATTTTATCAGGCTGGTACCTCAGAAATGTTTGGTAAAGTACAACAAATACCACAAACTGAAAAAACAAATTTTTATCCCAGAAGTCCCTACGGTGTGTCCAAAGTTTTTGCTCATTGGATGACTATTAATTATAGAGAAGCATATAATATGTTTGCATGTAATGGCATATTATTTAATCATGAAAGCCCAAGACGTGGTGAAACATTTGTTACTAAAAAAGTTACCATTGCTTTAAGTAAAATTAAACTTGGTTTGCAAAAAAAATTATTAGTAGGAAATTTAGATGCTAAAAGAGATTGGGGACATGCAAAGGATTATGTAGAGGCTCAATGGTTAATGTTGCAGCAAAAAAAACCTGATGATTTTGTAATAGCAACTGGAAAGAATTATTCAGTTAAACACCTTATTAACCTTTCTGCTAAATGTTTAAATATAAAATTGAAATGGTCTGGAAAAGGAATTAAGACTAAAGCTTATGACAAAAATGGAAAATGTATAATTGAGTGTGATAAAAGATATTACAGACCAACTGAAGTTGAAACACTTTTAGGCAACCCCAGTAAAGCAAAAAAAATACTTAAATGGAAACCAAAAATTACTTTTGAAGAGTTAGTCAAAGAAATGGTTGCTTATGATTATAAGAACTTGAAAAAATCTTATGACGATAAAAAAAAATAGAATATTTTTAGCAGGACATAATGGTTTAGTTGGATCTGCCGTACTAAGAAAACTAAAAAAACTAAAATATACCAATATTATTATTGCTGATAAAAAAAAATTAAATCTTTTAGATCAAAAAAAAGTTTTTAACTTTTTAAAAAATAAAAAAATAAAATCAATAATAATATGCGCTGCTAAAGTAGGTGGAATCAAAGCAAATAATGATTTCAAAGCAAATTTTATTTATGAAAACTTAACTATTCAAAATAATTTAATACATGGAGCAAAAATTAATAATATTAAAAATGTTATTTTTTTAGGTTCTAGTTGTGTTTATCCTAAGAATTGTAAACAACCGATAAAAGAACAATATTTACTGACAGGAGAATTAGAGAAAACAAACGAACCTTATGCTGTTGCCAAAATTGCAGGTATAAAATTGTGTGAGTCTTACAATTTCCAATATAATGCTAACTACAAATGCTTGATGCCAACAAACACATTTGGACCTGGAGATAATTATGATCTAGAAAATAGTCATTTTTTACCTGCACTGATAAAGAAAATTCATAATTGTAAAATAAAAAATAAAAATTCTCTAGAATTATGGGGAAATGGTAAAGTTAAAAGAGAGTTAATCTATGTAGACGATTTAGCAGATGCAATAGTTTTTTTTTTGAATAAAAAGATAAATGGATATTTGATAAATATTGGCTCTGGTATCGAACATACTATTGATTATTATGCAAAATTAGTTAGTGAAATTATTGGAGTAAAATTAAAGATAAAATATAAGAATAAGTCGTTAATTGGGACGCCAAGAAAATTATTAGATACATCTTTTGCCAAAAAACATGGGTGGAAATCAAAAACTAACCTAAGAAAAGATATATTAAAGACTTATAATCACTTTTTAGGTGAAGCTTAATCACTAAAATTAACAAATTAATGCTAAATGCAATCTTTTCAAATTATCTAATATTATTAGTTGTTCTGGGTTACTCATTATTTTTTAAAAAAATAGTTTTTTATGAAAAAAAAATAGATATAGAAAATATTGATATATTATATGGTTTATCTTTTCTAATATTTATTTCATTATTTATTAATTTTTTTTTTCCATTAAAATATTTTACAGTTATAATTATAACTGTTGGTTTACTGTTGTTTATATATGGAGTTTATAGGAATTTTTTTAAATTAAACTTTATTTTATATTTTTTTATAATTCTTTTTACGACTTTTGTTTCATTTTATAATGTTCATAATGTTGATTCTCCAATGTATCATTTACAAATTATAAAATGGTTAAGTCTTCATAAAATAAGTTTTGGATTAAGTAATCTTGAGATTAGACTAGGTTTTAATTCATCCTGGCATTCTTTGGTAGCACTTTTAGATTTAAACATTTATGAATTTACTGCAAAATATTACATTAGTGCAGTAGTATTAAGTGCTGCAATATATGAAACTATTAGATATAAAATAAAATTAAACTACAGTGATATTTTTCTTTATTTATCAATATCATTTTTAATTTTTTTTAGCTATCTTCATCCTTTCAAAAATGGAGTGATACTAAACCATTTAGGTAATCCAGAAAGAGATATTATTAGTATGGTATTTTTTTTTCTAATAATTTACTTATTTTTAAAAGTTTCAGAAAATACTAACAATAGAAATTTTATCAATTTATTATTTTTATCACTTTTTCTATGCTTAACTTCACGCATATTAATGCTACCTATGCTGATATTATTAGTCTTTATTTTAATAAAAAATAAAAATTACAGACTAGTAAATCTTAATACTATTTTTTTATCGATCGTAAGTATTTTTTGGATATTAAGAACTTTTATTTTAAGTGGGTGTTTCTTTTTTCCTTTTTATCAAACTTGTTCCAAAACTAGTTGGGCAGTTAGTGTAGAGGAAGTAAAATTTTTTGTTGAGGAGGCAATGCGTATATCGAGAACGTTACCTAGCAGAAACGGTGTTAATGATATCGATTTCACTTTAAATACTTACAACTGGGTTAATCAATGGATTAATGATTATTTTTTCAGTGCAGCATTACTACAAGCAGGAGCACTAATCATAGTTATTACTGTCTGTTTACTAATAATCTTAAAATTTACTAAAAAAATAAAATTGAAAGATATTTTTGAAAGATCTGATGTATTAATATTAATTAGTCTAATAACAACTTTATTATTGTGGTTTAATGCACCAGAAATTAGATATGGTTTAGGTCCACTTATTAGTTTGCCATGTTATTTTATTATTTTGCTAATTAAAAATTTAAATTTAATAGAATTTTTAAGGAATCATAATGGAAAAATTTCTTTAGTGATGAGCATGTTGTGTTTTTTATTTTTTAGTAAAAGTTTTATATACTTCCAATATAGTGACTTATTTATTAATAAAAAAAATGGATTTAGTTACTCACATCATATTGAAAAAATAGGTGAGTTCAGTGATGTAGATTTTTATAAATCTACAATTTGGCAATGTGCTGAATTTAAGGAAATCTGTGTAAATACAGTCAAAGAAAATTATCAAATAAGTAATATTTTAAATTACAATGTTTATAAAAGTAAATAGACAATAAAATGTTAATATCAATAATTATTTCAACGTTTAATAGTGAAAAAACTATTCAATCAACTATCGACTCAATTAAGTCTCAAATTTATAAAGATTATCAAGTAATTATAGTTGATAAAAATTCTTCAGATCAGACTATAAACATTATAAAAAAAAATAATTTAACTAATGTACAATTTTTTATAGGAGATGATCTAGGAATTTTTGATGCTATTAATAAAGGCATTAATTTAAGCTCTGGAGAAATAATTTCAGTTTTACATAGTGATGATTTTTATAATAATAAAGATGTACTTAAAGATGTAATAGAACGTTTTAAAAAAAATAAATATAATGATATTGTTTATGGCGATTTAGTTTACGTCAAAAAAAATAATATAAATTTTACATTAAGGTACTGGAAACCAGGTGATTATAAAAAAAATTCTTTTTATAAAGGTTGGCACCCTCCACACTCCAGTTTTTTTGCAAAGAAAAAATTATTTATAGATTATGGTTCTTATGATTTAACCAATGGTAATTGTGCAGATGTTGAGTTGATGTTTAGATTTTTAAATATAAATAATGTTAAATCAGAATATTTGAATAAAACATTAATAAAAATGAGATATGGAGGGGCTTCCAATAAAAATATTTTTTCTATTATTAAACAAAATATTCAAATTTTGAGATTTTTGAAAATTCAAAGAAATTATTATAAAATTAGTATCTTTATTTTATATAAATTTGTAGATCGATTAAAACAATTTGTAATTAAAGAATAATCATATTAAGACTTAATCCTAATGAAAATTTCAATAATTATACCTTGTTTTAACGAAGAAAAAACTTTATCAAATATTGTTGATAAAGTTCTACAATTTAAATCATTTGAAAAAGAAATTATTATTGTGGATGACTGTTCAACAGATAGTACATCAAGCATAATAAAAGATTTAGTTTTAAATTTTAAAGAAATTAAATCAGTTAGACATGAAACAAATCATGGAAAAGGAGCAGGTATACAATCGGGTATCAAGATTTCTACTGGGGATATTATTTTAATACAGGATGCAGATCTTGAATATAATCCTGAGGATTATGATATTTTATTAGAACCATTTTTAAAAACCGATGCTGATGTTGTATATGGATCAAGATTTTTAGGTGGAAAATATGTAAGATTAAGTTTTTATTGGCATTATGTTGCAAATAGACTTTTGACAACCTTATGTAATACTTTCACAAATTTAAATATGACTGACATGGAAACAGGTTACAAATTATTCAAATCTGAAGCCATTAAATCAATTGATCTAAAAGAAAAATCATTTGGTATTGAACCTGAAATTACAGTCAAACTTGCTAAAAAAAAATATATTTTCTATGAGGTGCCAATTTCCTATAGTGGCCGCTCATATGACGAGGGTAAAAAAATAGGCTTAAAAGATGCTTTCAGAGCTGTATATTGTATTATTAAATATAGATTCTTTTAACTAGTCAGTAACAATCACTTTATAATTATTATATTTTTTAGTTTTTAATTTTTGATTTAAATAATGAGTACATGGTGAAAAACTATAGCCACACATTTTTGTACTTTCATAGTAAACAAAATTATTTAATTCAATTTTGTTTATGTCAGATTTTTTCAAAAAAATAATTTTAGGAAAATAACTTATGTAATAAGGATTTTCAGGCTTAACTATCCTTAATACATTTTTTAAAATAAAAATCATTGCAAATAAGATTAAAAAGAATTTAAGAAATTTATAAGCATCATTTTTTACAGGATTATTTAGAGTACACAAGTACGCAAATCCCAAAGCAAAAAATGTCACAAAGTAAGAATAGCCATACCTATAAACGGGTACCTTTAAAAACCAAGTTATAGAAAAAAAAATCATTAATATTAAAAGTAAAATATATTTCTTATTATGAATATTACTCTGGATTATTTTTTTATTTTTATACTTTAATGAAATATAAGAAGTTATAAATATAAGTAATATAAAATATGGAAGTAAAATTTTAAGAATCTTTGTTAAATGTGTTTTGCTCCAAGTACCTACCCAATTAAAATTTTTAGAATAATCTGCTTGTGAAATACCACTTGTATTTTCAAATTCTGGCCAACCTTTTGTCCAAGCTTCATTTTCTTGGGACACGTTTTTCGTTTGCTTAATATTAGTCCACTCAAAACTTTGAAAACATAACGAGCTTACAGGGTAAATTATGCACCCAGAGATAATTATATTTTTCAATACCCACAAAGACAAAAAAAGGATGGCAAAGTAATTTTTTGGTATTATAAAAATTTTAAATATTTCTTTTTTTTTTAAAAAAATAAATGGAAGGAAAACAGCAAAGGCCATAGTTATTTTATTTAATATTATAAAAATTGATAATATAAAATTGTTAGTATTAAATAATACTTGTTTATTTTTGAAAGATTGAATTATTTCTGAGATAAGAAAAAAAAATAAGAAATGTGTAGGTGCATCGTTGCCGTATTCTCCATACCTATTCATTTTATAAGCAATAAAAATTAAAATGAAAAATAAATAAAAAAAATGAAAATCAAATTTTTTAGTTTTTAAATAATAGACTGTGTGAGCTAAAAAATTTATAATTACAGAAGAGGCAATGATAGCAATAGAAAAAGTAATTCCTTTACTTCCGAATATGAAATTATTAAAAAAAGCTGAAAAGTATTGAATTATTGAAATATGAGCAAATCTAAAATGTAGATTTGAAAGACCAAAGATTATTTTTTCTTCATTTAGGATACTAGTATATGGAAGATGATATAATATAGCATCCGGTCTATATATATTGCTTTTTGCGAGGAGTAAAAAAACTATAATTGAGTTAAAAATTACAAATTTAAGAAAATTAATTGAAAAATAAATTTTTAGATTTTTAAAAAATATTAACAAAGGTATTACCAATATTAAACTATTAACAATAATATTTAATGGGTAAAAAAAATTTATTAGTAGAGTAATAAAAGAGATTAATATAAGACCATAAATTAAATCGTTAGATAAATTTATGATATTAGTATTATTATGCTTATTAAAAATATAACCACAGGGTGTTAAAATGATAACTGCCATTAGGGATAAAAAGATTAATTCAAACATAGTATTTTAAATGATTAAGTTAACGATTATAATACCCGTTTATAATGAAATTAAAACAATAGAAAAATTAATTAAAAAAATCTTAAGAATTAATATTAGAAAACAACTTATCATTGTTGACGATGGATCTAATGATGGCACTGAACTAATACTTATAAAATATAAAAACAAAATAAATAAATTAATTACCCATAAAAAGAATCTTGGAAAAGGAGCGGCCATTAAGAGTGGACAAAAATATGTAAAAGGAAAATATATTGGAATACAAGATGCAGATCTAGAATATGACCCCAGAGACCTAAAAAAAATAGTTAACGAAATGGAAAAAAAAAATTTGAAAGTTATGTATGGTTCAAGAGTATTAAAAAAAAATAAATTTAAAAATACACAAAGTTTTACCCATATAATTAGAATCTGGGGAAATATTTTTTTAACTAAAGTTTCTAATTTTTTGAACAGACAAAAATTAACAGATGCACACACCTGTTATAAAGTTTTTGATTCAAATATTTTTAAAAAGATTAAATTAAAAGAAAAAGGTTTTTCTTTTTGCCCTGAAATAACTACCAAAATTTCACTGATGAATATGAATATACAAGAATTTCCAATAAATTATATTGGTCGTACATACGATGAAGGGAAAAAAATAACAGCATTTGATGGACTTGATGCATTATATGTTTTGGCTAAATACAGATATTTTAACTAATGTTAGTTTTAATTAAACATAGACTAATTAAGATCATAGAGAAAATTCCATTATTACAAGTTTTCGTTTACAACAATTTACAATATTTCAAATTTTTATTCCCACATGACAAAGATTACTATGCATTAAAAATTTTATTTAAAAAAAATGAAAAAAGAGCCTTTTTAGACATTGGAGGTAACATAGGACTATCTACAATAGGCTTTAGGGAGCTAGGGTTTTTGCAAAATAAAATATTAATGTTTGAGCCTGACCAATTTTTATTGGACAATTATGTATCTAAAGTAACTAAAAATTATTCTAATATAACAGTCTATCCTTTTGGCTTATCAAATAAACCTCAAAAAAAAAAATTATTTAGAGCTTTTTATAAAAATGTTTTTTTTCATTTTAATAATAGTTTTAATTTAGCCTATCTAAAAGAAAAACTTAAACATAACTATGGAAATAAAGCCAAAAAATTTGCAATTAAATCCACAATATTTGATTTAAAAAAATATGATGATTTAAATATAAAAGAAAATATATGTTTTCTTAAAATTGATGTTGAGGGCTTTGATGAGTACGTTCTTTATGGAATGAAAAAATTCTTTAAAAGAAATAATCCTGTTGTATTAGTTGAATATAATAAATGTAATTTTTCAAAGATATATAAATTTTTGAAGAGTAAATATGATTGTTATTTTTATAATTTTGATGAAAATAAATTACAAAAATTGATGATTCTTGATATTCTTAAATTAATAAAAGGTGAAATTCTTGAGAACAAGTATAAAAAAAATAGCGTGAATATTTTTTTCATAAAAAAAAATAAAAAATAAACTATATAAATGAATAAGATTAAAAAGATTATCGTAGTTACTGGTGGAGCAGGGTTTGTTGGATCAAACTTGATTAAATTTTTAGTCAAAAAAACTAAGTTTAATATTATAAGCATTGATAATTATTCTTCTGGTAATAAGAAAAATCACATTAAAGATAAAAGAGTTAAATACATTAAATCACATACAAAAAATATCTCAAAAGTATTGAATGTATATAAAAAAAATATCAATTCACTTTTTCACTTTGGTGAATTTGCTAGAATTTATCAAAGTTTTTTTAAAATGAATGAGTGTATTAGTTCGAATACTATTGGGTCTCATGAAGTTTTTAACTTTTGTATGAAAAATAAGATTAAGTTTTTATATTCCGCAACATCTGCGAGCATAGGTAATAAGGGTAAAGATAAAAATTTATCACCATATGCATTCACTAAAGCTAAAAATCTAGAAATGTTAGAAAATTTAAAAACTTGGTATAATTTTAAATTTGAAGTAATTTACTTTTACAATGTGTATGGACCAATGCAGATTGATAAAGGTAGTATGGCTACAGTTATTGGAATATTTGAAGATCAGTATAAAAATAATAAACCTTTAACTGTTGTTAAGCCAGGAACACAATCAAGAAGATTTACTCATATTAATGATACTATCGAGGCATGTTATTTCGCTTGGAAAAGAAATATGTGCAAACACTACAGCATATCGCACAAAAAAAGTTATACAATAATGCAGGTTGCTAAATTTTTTAACTCCAAAATTAAATTACTTCCACCTAGAAGGGGTGAAAGGTACGCATCAGCATTAACCAGCATGAATCTATCTAATAAAGTCCATAAGATGTTTGGAAAAGTAGAACTTAAAGAATACCTAAAAGAGTGGATAAAAAACTCAAAAAAATAGGTTATTTATTGTTTACAATATTTTTTAATTGGGTATAACACTCTCGCCGGTGATTATTGCGAAGGGGTAATACCCGATCCCATTCCGAACTCGGAAGTCAA
>MDTF01011839.1_pt1 | contig 13698 bp, 11 predicted proteins | sample 811191 | NCBI WGS metagenome assembly MDTF01 (sample SAMN05326649, study PRJNA326480) | marine metagenome | isolation source: seawater | place: Southern Ocean | collected 2011
TACTGATTAGCTGAATTATGGCAAAAATACAATTAAATGGAAAAAAAATATCAATTAAATCGAACTTTTCGATACAGGATTTATTAAAAAAATATAAACTAGATAATAAAAAAGTTGCTATTGAACATAATGGAATAATAATTCCAAAGGTTAGTTGTAAAAAAAAATATTTAAAAAATAACGATAAAGTAGAAATCGTTCAATTCATTGGAGGAGGTTAAATTGAATAAAGATATTTTAAAAATTGCTAATAAAACACTCAAATCTAGATTAATAGTTGGAACAGGTAAGTATAAAAGTTTTTCCGAAACAGCCAAAGCGGTAAAAGAATCAGGTGCCGACATGGTTACTGTTGCTGTCCGAAGAGTAAATATCTTGGATAAAAAAAAACCAATATTAACAGATTATTTAAATCCAAAAAAAATAATTTTTTTACCTAATACTGCTGGCTGTTTTAATTCTCAAGAAGCATTAAGAACATTAAGATTAGCAAGAGAAATGGGAGGATGGAAATTAGTCAAACTAGAAGTGCTTGGTGATAAAAAAACTTTATACCCAGATATGATTGAGACAATTAAATCAACAAAAACTCTTGTCAAAGAAGGATTTAAAGTAATGGTTTATTGCACAGACGATCCCTTGCTAGCAAAAAAACTAGAAGACAGTGGTGCGTCAGCCATAATGCCACTAGCTTCACCAATCGGATCAGGCTTAGGATTGCAGAATAAAGTTAATATTTCATTAATTATTGAGCAATCAAAAGTTCCCGTAATTGTAGACGCAGGTATAGGAACTGCCTCAGATGCAACAATTGCTATGGAATTAGGTTGCGATGGAGTTTTAATTAATAGCGCAATAGCTAATGCAAAAAAACCAATTTTAATGGCTAAATCATTTAAAGATGCTGTAATTTCAGGACGAAATTCTTATTTGGCAGGTAGAATGAAAAAGAATTACTTTGCAACACCAAGTTCTCCAATAAAAGGATTAATTTAAATTTTCTTTTTTCTTCTAACCCAGAGAGTCCTTAATTTTTTTTTAGTTTTTGATTTCTTGGTTTCTTTAGTTTCTTTAGTTTCTTTAGTTTCTTTAGTTTCTTTTTTATCTTTCTTAGTCTCTTTTTTTACTTGAATTTTTTCTTTAGTTGATTTTTTTTTAATTTTATTTACTTCTATAACATCACTAATATTTTCAATCGTTTTAATAATTTTTTTTGACTTATTTAATAAATCAATTTTATATTCAGGAATCATTAATATTTCATTAGATAATATCTCAATTTTAAATAAATATTTTTTTTGAAAATATGTCAATTCTTCTAATAAATTTTTTTCAATAAAAAGCTTTACTTTTTCGGGAACAAAAGTTTTAATTATTTTAACTTTATCAGTAAATGCCAAGTGTTGAATTTTCTTTAAAATTTTCTGAGCAAATGATCCTAATGATAGTTGCGTTTCCCATTTTATAGAACCTTCTCTTAACCTTTGCCGCGTCATTTCAAGCAAACCAAAATTACTAATTTTACCAATTTGAATTCTTGCTCTATCTTTTCTAATGCTTTCTTTCATTTTTTTTTCTACTGTTCTTCTATTGTAAAAATTCATCATATCAATAAAGTCAATGACTATTAAACCAGACAAGTCTCTAAGTTTAATTTGGTGAGCTATTTCTTCTGCAGCTTCTAAATTTGTATTTAATGCTGTTTTTTCAATATTAATTTGTTTTGTAGACTGCCCAGAATTAATATCGATTGAAACTAGCGCTTCGGTTGGGTTTATGACCAGGTAACCTCCTGATTTCAGCTTTACCGTGGGTTCATAAATATTATTTAATTCTTTTTCTATATTTGCATCATGAAAAAGAGGTATCTTCCCTCTATATTTTTTTATATTTTTTACATTTTTAGGCATCAGTTCTTTCATGAATTTTTTTGCCTTTTGATAAGCCTCATTGCCTTCGATATAAACATTTTTGGTATCGTTATCGTATGTATCTCTTAAAGTTCTTTTTATTATGTCTCCTTCTTCATATACTAATGAGGGAGCGTTAGAATTTAAGGCTTTATCCTTAATTTCTTCCCAAGTTTTTAATGTATTTTGAAAATCTTTTTCAATTTCATTTTTTGTTTTATTGGCACCAGCAGTTCGTACAATTACGCCCATACTTTTAGGAATACTTATTTCGTTTAGAATATTTCTTATTTTTTGACGGTCAGATGAATTGTAAATTTTTCTTGATATACCACCACCTTTTGCAGTGTTTGGCATTAAAACCATATATTTACCAGCTAAAGAAATAAAAGTTGTAAGCGCAGCGCCTTTTTGACCTCTCTCTTCTTTAATCACTTGTATTAAAATGACTTGTCCTGGTTTAATTACTTCTTGAATTTTATAGCGCTTAATACCAAAAGATGATTTTACTTCATCTCTATAAATCTTTTTTTTATTTTCTTTATCATTTTCAGAATTATCTTCTTTAATTTTTTCTTCTTCCTCGCTATGCGCGGTGTCATTTTGAGAATTTTCTTGGGTGATATCCACACCCTTGTCTTTAAGATTTTCTCTTATTTGTTCTTCTGCAATTTTTAATTTTTCTTTGTCTTCAGAGGGTATTTGATAATAGTCAGACTGAATGTCATTAAACGCTAAAAATCCATGTCTTTCTCTTCCGAAATTAACAAATGTAGCTTGCAAAGATGGCTCAACTCTACTTACTGTTGCAAGATAAATATTATTTTTAAAGTTTAAATTGTTTTTGTCTTCAAATTCATATTCTTCAATTGAATTATCAGATTTAAGAACAATACGCGTTTCGTTCGGATGCGAAGCATCGATGTATAAATTTTTTTCCATTTTGGTTGAATTCCTTTTATTTTGTTGAAATCTATGAATTTAATAATTGTCATATGTTTGTTTTATATGATTTTATAGATAAATACACGCATTTAAATTTTTCTATGCCTAAAGAAGGTCAAATTTATTATTAATAAAATGATTAAATGTTAAATTTTCTTAATTTTTCGCTAAAATTTTTAATTACATCTGCAATCGTAGTTTTACTTTTTACGATGTCAACATTATGGTATTTTTCAATAGGATTACCTGATTATAAAAAATTATCTAACTATCAACCTCCAATCTCAAGCAGAGTATATTCACAAGATGGTAGGCTTATAGCTGAATACGCAATAGAAAAAAGATTATTTGTTCCTTTTGAGTCTATTCCTGACAAAATCATTAATTCTTTTTTATCAGCTGAAGATAAAAATTTTTTTAGACATCCAGGAATTGACGCTAAGGGAATTTTAAGAGCGTTTATTAAAAATATAAAAAATATTTCTCAAAATAAAAGACTTGAAGGAGCGTCCACAATTACCCAGCAAGTTGCAAAAAATTTTCTTTTAACAAATGAAGTATCGATGAAAAGAAAAATTAAAGAGGCAATTTTAGCTTTTAGAATTGAAAGAGCGTACACAAAAGAAAGAATTTTAGAATTATATTTAAATCAAATATATCTTGGACAAGGAACTTATGGAATAGCTGCAGCAAGTTTAGAGTATTTTGATAAATCAATAAAAGAGTTAAACTATTCTGATGCTGCTTTATTAGCGGCATTACCAAAAGCTCCTAGTAAATATAATCCAAATAGATATCCAAAAGTTGCTAAATTTAGAAGAAATTTAGTACTTCAAAACCTAGAAGAGAATAATTTTATATCAAAAAACCAATTGAATAATTTTAAAAATTTAGAATTAAATTTAAAAAAAAGAAAAATTGAAATTGTTAATGAAGCAAATTCTTATACAGAGGAAGTAAGAAGATCAGTTAATGAAAATTATGGTTTTGAAAAATTATATTCTCAAGGTTTAAGTATCAGAACACCTTTAAATATAAGTTATCAAACCCAAGCCTTAAAATCTTTGAGAAAAGGTATAGAAGAGTATGACAGAAGACATGGCTGGAGAGGTGTTATAACTAATAAAATCAAAGATAAAAATTGGAAAAATAAATTAGAAAAATTTAAATTAGATCCAACATTAAGATGGGTGTTCGCTGAAATTATAAATTTAGATAACTCTCAAATTAGATTTAAGATTATCAATAGCTCAATAGATGGAGCCGAAGGATTTTTATCAGCAAAAAATGTTAAATGGACAATACCAAAAAGTAAATTTATTCCTGATAGATATAATATTGGTGATGTTATTTTTGTAAAAAAAGAAAATAATTCTTGGTTGTTAAAACAATATCCAAAAGTTAATGGTGGTATTGTTATTTTAGATCCTTTTAATGGAGATGTAAAAGCTTTAGCTGGCGGATTTAATTTTAAATCGAGTGAATTCAATAGAGTTACCCAGGCAAAGAGACAACCTGGTTCTGCATTTAAACCAATTGTTTATGCAGCAGCATTAGAAAACGGATTTGCGCCTAATTCAATAATACTTGATGCTCCTTTTGTCGAAAGTCAGGGAGTGGGTCTTAAAAATTGGAAACCTGAAAATTATGGAAAAAAATTTTATGGTCCCTCCACTTTTAGAAAAGGCATTGAATACTCTAGAAATTTAATGACTGTAAGAATAGCAAAAATTTTAGGTGTTGATGAAATTTTAAACTTATCTAAAAAATTAAATATTTATGAAGAAATCCCCGAATTACTATCAGTATCATTAGGCGCCGCAGAGACTTCTTTAATTAATTTAACCTCTGCATATGCCCCATTCGTAAATGGTGGAAAAAAAATTGAACCAAATTTAATTTCTAGAATTCAAGACAGAAGAGGTAAAACAATTTTTCAAGTTAAAAATAGAAAATGCTTAGGTTGCGATAAATTTATTGACCAATCTACTGAGTATCCAAAAATTGAAAATATTAATGATCAAGTGTTAAGTGAAGAAACTGCTTACCAAATGGTAACAATATTAAAAGGAGCCGTTGAAAGAGGAACAGCAAAAAAATTAAAATCACTTAATGTTCCTTTAGCAGGAAAAACTGGAACAACTAATGACAATTTCGACGCTTGGTTTATTGGTTTTTCCTCTAATTTAGTTATTGGTGTTTATATTGGTTTTGACAACCCAAAAACTTTAGGAAGATTTGAAACAGGATCTAAAGCAGCTTTACCTATATTTAAAGATTTTATTGAAAATGCACTTTATAAAGAAGATTTTAAAGATTTTAAAATACCTGCGAATATCTATTTAACTTCATTAAATTATGATACCGGATTAAAATCCTCTCCAGGAGATAAAAAAATAATTGTTGAGGCTTTAAAACTAAAAGATATTAACAATATTGATAATAATAATTTAATTTTATTCAATGAGCGTGATACACTTACAATGTTTAGGCAATTTTATTAATGCAAAATTTTGAAACTAAATTAGCAATTACAGAAAAAACTCTTAATAATATTAGGGGGTATCTTTGATAAACATAATGTTGAAACAAAACTAATAGAGTTAGAAAAAACTCTACTACAAGAAAATTTTTGGAAAGATAAAAAACTTGTAAAAAAAACAGTTAAACAAAAAAAAATTTTTGAAGATATACTAAATTCCTATCAAAGTTCTTTAAATGATATAAACAATATAAAAGATTTATTCAGTCTCGCGACGCAAGAAAAAAATATAGAAATCATAGAAGAGTGTAATTTAAAAATTGAACAAATTCTTAAAGAAATTAAAAAGAGTGAAATAAACTGTTTTCTATCGGGGGAAAACGATGACTATAATATATATCTTGAAATTCATGCTGGCGCGGGTGGTACCGAAAGCCAAGATTGGGCAGATATGCTCAGAAGAATGTATATGAAATGGTTTGATAAAAAAAAATACAAATATGAAATTATTAGTGAGCACAAAGGGGAAGAGGCTGGAATAAAATCTTCAATAATTAAAGCTGATGGTGATTATTTATACGGATTAATGAAAGCTGAGTCTGGTGTACATAGATTAGTTCGAATATCTCCATTTGATAGTGGTGCAAGAAGACACACAAGTTTTGCTAGTGTTTGGGTATATCCTGCCGTGGAAGATGACATTGACATACAAATTGACGAGAAAGATTTAAGGATAGATACCTATAGATCAAGTGGAGCGGGCGGCCAACATGTGAACACCACTGATAGCGCAGTTAGAATAACTCATTTACCAACTAAAATCGTTGTTCAATGTCAAAATGAAAGATCACAACATAAAAATAAAGAGACCTGCTTTAAAATGTTGAAAGCAAGATTGTATGAATATGAAATGCAAAAAAGAGAAGAAGAAAATAAAAAAGAATTAAATAGTAAAACAGATATAGGCTGGGGTCACCAAATTAGATCTTATGTGTTGCAACCCTATCAGCTAGTAAAAGATTTAAGAAATAAAATTGAAAGTACAAATCCATCAAGTGTTCTGGACGGCAATATTGATCAGTTTATAGACGAGGGAATTAAAAATAGATAATGAAGAAATTATTTTTTACATTAATTTTAGCAATCTTTCTTATTTTAACTTCCTTAATTATAATTTTGTCTACAGTTGGGATTGAAACAGATAAATTTAATAGTCTTATTTCAAAAAAAATCAATCAATCTAATAATAATATAAATTTAAAATTAAATGTAATTAAGTTTAAACTTGATATTAAAGAAATAAGTTTATTTTTAGAAACTTTAAAACCTCAAATTTATTATCGAAATACGATAGTTCCAGCAAAAAACATAAAAGTTTATGTCGATTTTATATCTATAATAAAATTAAAACCTAAAATAAGAAAAATTAATTTAGATTTAGAAGATCTTGATATTAATGAAATAAAAAAGCTATCATCTATTATTAAACCATCTAATTTTAAAAGCTTAATTAATAATAAAATAAGAAAAGGAAAACTAATTTCAGAACTAGAAATATATTTTAATGAAAATAATTTATTAGAAAACTTTATAGCACGTGGTTCTGTTTCAAATTTTAAAGCAGAAGTTACAGATGAATTAAATTTGGATAAAACAAATTTTAGTTTTTTTGCAGATAAAACAGATGTATTAATTAAAAATATTGTTGGTGAATTAGATGTCATCAAAATATCGGATGGTGGTATAAAATTAAAATTGCATCCAGAGATCTCAATGGAGTCTAATTTTAAAACTAATATCAAATATAATAACAAGTCATTTAATAATTACACTACTTTAATTAAGGATTTTAAGTATGCCAAAGACATCATTAGTTTTGAAGCAGATTTAAATAATAATTTATTAATTAGTTTAGACAAAACCTACAAAATTAAAAAATATAATTATAGAAATAATGGTGAGATATCAAAAGCTAATTTTAATTTTAAAAAACCTAAAAAAAACTATTTTTCTGAAGAGGAAATCAATCAATTATTTTTATTAGATTCAAAAATTAAAACAAATTTTAGCGAAGGAACAAATAATGCTAATATCTCAGGAAAATATTCTATCAATAATGGTAATTTTTTAAAATTTGACATGGTAAATATTGTTAAAAAGGAAGCATTAAATTTAAAAATAGATTTTGAATATAATGAAGATATTAATTTAGATATTTTAAATTATCAAAAGACAAATGATTCAGTTGCCAGTTTATCTGTAAATTTAAAAAAACAAAAAGATACTATAAAAATAAAAAAATTAAATTTAGTTGAAAAAAATAATTCAATACTTATTGAGGACTTAGTTTTTGATAAGAATAAATTTTTAACATTAAAAAAAATTTCAGTAAAAACAGAAAAAAATAATATAAAAAATAATGATTTTACAATTTTATATGGAAAAACAATTTCTATAAAAGGCACTCAATTTGATGCCACTAATTTACCTAAAATTCTAAGCAAAAAAAATAAAGGAAACAATATTTCACTAATTAATAAAGAAATTGAAATTGATTTTACAAATATTATAGCCCCTTTATCTGAAAACCTTAAGAATTTTAAATTAATTGGTAAAATTGAAAAAGGAAAATTCACAAAGATTATCTCAAAAGGAGATTTTGGAGAAAATAATTTTTTAGATATCTCAATTAAAAATGACCAAAAAAATAAAAAAAAATATCTAGAAATCTATTCCGATTTAACCAGACCTCTTTTGACGGAGTATAGTTTTTTTAAAGGCCTTACAGGTGGTAAACTATTATACACATCTACTTTTGATGATGAAAATTCTAATTCAAAATTAAAAATTGAAAATTTTAAAGTTATGAATGCTCCAGGTATGATTAAATTATTATCTTTAGCCGATTTAGGCGGCCTGGCAGATCTAGCTGAAGGTGAAGGGCTGTCTTTTGATGTTCTAGAAATTAATATGAGTAAGAGTCAAAATCTTTTAAAATTAAATGAAATACTAGCACTTGGACCAAGTGTATCCGTTTTAATGGAAGGGTATCAAGATCAAAGTGGCATAACTAGCTTAAGAGGAACATTGATTCCAGCAAAAACTTTAAACAAAATGATTTCTAAAATACCTTTATTAGGAAATATAATTATACCTAAAGAAGTAGGAGAGGGGCTATTTGGTATTAGTTTTAAAATGAAAGGCCACTCAGGTAAAATCAAAACTACTATTAACCCGATAAAAACTATAACTCCAAGATTTATTCAAAAAATAATTGAGAAAAATAGAAAATCTAAATAATTTTAACTAAATAGTGTTTCTTTTTTCCATAAGAAATTTTTAAAATATTTTCTTTGAAATCAGCTGATTGAATAATTTTATTTTCATTAACAACAACATTGTCAATTTTTATTCCCTTATTTTCAATTGCTCTTCTAGCTTCACTTTTAGACGACATTATTTTATTATCTGATAAAAAATCTAAAAGATTAATTCCTTTATTTATTTCACTCAATTTTATTTTTATCTCAGGGAGATCTAAACCTACACCTTTACCTTCAAATGTTTCTTTAGCAGTTTGTTCGGCTTTTTTGGAGGCAGTCTCCCCATGAAGTATTCCTGTAGCCTCGTTTGCTAATAGAATTTTTAATTTATTTATATTTTTTTCCCTCATAGTTAAATCATTAATTTCATTTGGCTCAATTTCAGTAAAAAAATTTAAAAATCTTTTTACATCTCGATCATCTGTATTTCTCCAAAACTGCCAATAGTCGTACGGAGATAATAAATCTTCATTTAACCAAATGGCACCTTTTTCAGTTTTACCCATTTTAGCTCCTGAGGCTAAAGTTATTAATGGAGAGGTTAGACCGTATGATTCTCTTTGAAGCTTTCTTCTAATTAATTCAACTCCATTAATTATATTTCCCCATTGATCAGAGCCACCAATCTGTAAAATACAATTTTTTGTTTTAAATAATTCATAAAAATCATAGGCTTGTAAAATCATATAATTAAATTCCATATAACTAAGCGACTGCTCTCTCTCTAGTCTTAATTTAACACTATCGAAAGTAAGCATTTTATTAATTGTAAAATGACTTCCTACATCTCTTAAAAATTGAATGTAATTTAATTTTGTGAGCCACTCAGCATTATCTACGAATACAGGCTTTATCTTTTCATTAGAAGTATCCAGTATTTTATTAAAAACTTTTTTTATACTTTCAATATTTTTTGTTATTTCTTTTTGTTCTAAAATTTTTCTTGTAGTGTCTTTGCCAGAAGGATCACCAATTAATGTTGTTCCACCACCTAGAAGAATTATTGGTTGGTGTCCATATTTTTGCATTAATTTTAAAATCATTATTTGCAATAGACTGCCAACATGAAGACTGCTTGCTGTGCAATCAAAACCTATATAGCCAGAAATTGAATTTTTATCACAAATTTCATCTAGTTTATCTAAATCCGTACATTGATTAAGATATCCACGGGATTGCATCTCTAATAAAAATTTATTTTTCATAGTACAATTTGTGTAAAATACTATTATACAAAAATTATTATAAATAAATATAAATATGATCGAAGAATACACATCCCTAGGTTTAATGAGTGGAACATCTGGAGATGGAGTGGATGCTTCAATTATTCAATCTAATGGAAACAGCAAATACGAAGTAATTAAAGACAAATATTATGAGTACGATAGTGAAATTTATCAAAATATTCACAATCTCAAGGAAAAAATTCATAATTTTAATGATTTGAAAACTTTAACTAAAGAATTAAATGATTTAGAAAGAAAAATTACTTTATTTCACTCCAAAGTAGTTAAAGAAATTAGTGATGATAAAAAAATAGATGTTATTGGATTTCATGGTCAAACTATCTACCATAATTCACAAGAAAAAATCTCTAATCAGCTTGGAGATGGTAAACTGTTATCCCAGTTAACAAAAAAAAATATTGTTTATAATTTTAGACAAAATGATATTAAAAATGGTGGAGAAGGCGCTCCTTTAGCGCCAATATTTCATCAATTACTAGCAACACAATATAAATTAGATCTACCTACATGTATTTTAAATATAGGAGGAATATCAAATATAACCATCATTGGAGAACCGGTTGGAACCTATGGTTTTACGAGCAGAGACATTGGTCCAGGTAATTGTTTAATTGATTCTTGGGTAAGAAAAAATTCTGAATACAAATTTGATAAAGACGGACTTTTAGCATCCATAGGAAATAGAAATGATGTTATTTTTGAACAGGCTCAAGAGTTATTATCTAATAGACCAAATCAAACAACATTATCTTTTGATGTCAATGATTTTGATATTTCTTTTGCTAGAGGTCTCTCACTTGAAGATGGAGCAACAACATTGACTGATTTTACCGCAAGAATTATTGGCACAGCTTTATTTTCACTTTTGTCTAACGTAAGCAATAAACTTTGGAAAGTACTTGTTTGCGGAGGAGGAAGAAAAAATAAAGTTTTAATTGAAAAAATAAAAAAAAATACTTTAAAAAATATTGTGATTCAACCAATTGATGATTATGGAATTAATGGGGATTTTGTAGAGTCCCAAGCTTTTGCTTTTTTGGCTATAAGATCAATTTTAAAACTTCCTATTTCATTTCCAGATACGACAGGGTGTTTAAAACCTTGTTCCGGAGGGGAACTTATTAAAAATTAAATTAAAGCAGTTTTCTCTTTAAGATATTTTTCAATTTCTAAGGTTAGCTCTTTTTCCTTATTTTTAAAAAAATGATTTGAATCTTTAATTTTAGAAAAAATTACCTCAACACCCTTTTGACTTTTAATTCTATTATCTAATTCCATAATACTTTCTTTAGTTACTAATTCATCATTTTCACTATAGATCACTTGTCCAGATGTTGGGCACGGAGCTAAAAAAGAAAAATCATATACATTTGGTTGTGGCGATACAGCTATAAAATTATTTACCTCAGGTCTTCGCATAATAAGTTGCATACAAATCAGTGAGCCAAAAGAAAAGCCTGAAACCCAGCATTGGCTGTAGTCTAAATTTTGTCTTTCTATCCAATCCAATGCAGCTGCAGCATCAGATAATTCACCTTGCCCATTGTCAAAAACTCCATCACTTTTTCCAACTCCTCTAAAATTTACTTTAATTACAGAGAATCCATTTTCTAAAAAAATATTGTACATAAGTTGAATTATTCGATTGTTCATTGTTCCGCCATATTGAGGATGAGGGTGAAGAACTATTGCAACTGGAGACCCAAATTTAGGATTTTTATAGTATTTAGCTTCGAGTCTTCCCGCTGGTCCTGGAATAAAAATTTCTAAACTTTTCGGTTTCATACTTGATAATGATTATTATTTTTAAAAAAAAGTAATGTCTTATAACATGTTTTTATGCGACAAATATTTTTTTTTAATTCCGACTAAATTAGTAGGAATTAATCAAAAAATAATATATTACAGCATTAACTTATGAAACTAACTACAAAAGGCAGATATGCGGTCATGGCTATGGCGGATCTAGCTTTATATAAAGACAATGGACCAACAAGTTTGACGGATATTTCTTTAAGACAAAATATTTCATTACCCTATTTGGAGCAAATATTTATTAAATTAAAAGATAATAACTTAGTAAAAAGCACCAGAGGTGCTAAGGGAGGATACATTTTAGAAAAATCAGCTAATGAAATTAAGATTTCCAATATTATTTCTGCAGTAAATGAAGAAGTTAAGACATTGAATTGTAAGAAAGAATCTAAAAAAGGATGCAATAATAAAACCACAAAATGCATTACTCACAATCTATGGGATCAACTTGATCAACATATAAATAATTTTTTTGAAAAAGTTAAACTGCAAGATTTAGTTAAAAGAAATACAAATAATTAAAAATGAAAACTGAAGATCTTAAAAATAATCAAGAATATAAATATGGCTTCACTACAGATATAGAGAGTATCAGATCTCCAAAAGGTTTAAATGAAGATACTATTAAGTTTATTTCTAATATAAAAAAGGAGCCAAAGTGGATGCTGGATTGGAGGCTTAAAGCTTATAATAGGTTAAAAGTTTTAAAAGAACCAAATTGGCAGAAACCAAAATATCCAAAAATAAATTATCAAGATTTATATTATTATTCGGCACCAAAAAGTGCATCAGATAAACCTCAAAACCTAGATGAGATTGATCCAAAGATTTTAGAAACGTATAAAAAACTTGGTATTCCTCTGGTTGAGCAAAAAAGATTAAATGGAATTGCAGTTGATGCCGTATTTGATTCTGTTTCTGTAGCAACAACTTTTAAAGGCGAATTAACAAAAAAAGGAATTATATTTTGCTCTATGTCAGAAGCAATTCAAAAGCACCCAGAATTAGTTAAGAAATATCTTGGCTCTGTCATACCTCTGAGCGATCATTATTTCGCGACTTTAAACTCTGCTGTTTTTACCGATGGTTCATTTGTTTACATACCGCCAAATACTAGATGTCCAATGGAACTGTCTACTTACTTTAGAATAAACGCTACTGAAACCGGACAATTTGAGAGAACTTTAATAATTGCAGACAAAGGAAGTTATGTAAGTTATTTGGAAGGGTGCACTGCACCTATGAGAGATGAGAACCAACTTCATGCTGCTAATGTTGAACTGATAGCTTTAGATGATGCAGAGATTAAATATTCAACAGTTCAAAACTGGTACCCAGGAGACGAGAAGGGTGTGGGTGGTATTTATAATTTTGTTACTAAAAGAGGTGCTTGCAGAGGAAAAAATTCAAAAATTTCATGGACACAAGTAGAAACCGGATCAGCAATTACCTGGAAATATCCGAGCTGTATTTTACAAGGAGATAATTCAGTAGGAGAGTTTTATTCCATAGCTATTACTAATAATTTTCAAAAAGCTGATACTGGGACTAAAATGATTCATCTTGGAAAAAATACAAAAAGTAAAATAATTTCAAAAGGAATTTCAGCAGGAAACGCAGATAACATGTATAGAGGCCTTGTTGACATTAAAAACAAAGCCAGCAACTCAAGAAATTACACTCAATGTGACTCACTACTTATGGGAAACAAATGTGGTGCACATACAGTTCCTTACATAAAAAACAGTAATTCGACATCAACAATTGAACATGAGGCCACCACCACAAAAATAAATGAAGAACAACTTTATTACTGCAATCAAAGAGGTTTAGATCAAGAAGAAGCTGTGAGTTTAATTGTAAATGGATTTTGTAAAGAGGTATTGCAACAGCTGCCCATGGAATTTGCAGTTGAGGCCCAAAAACTTGTAGCAATCAGTTTAGAAGGAAGTGTAGGATAGTGTTAAATATCA
>MDTF01016781.1_pt1 | contig 13697 bp, 17 predicted proteins | sample 811191 | NCBI WGS metagenome assembly MDTF01 (sample SAMN05326649, study PRJNA326480) | marine metagenome | isolation source: seawater | place: Southern Ocean | collected 2011
AATTTGGAGCGGGCAAAGGGATTCGAACCCTCGACCTTCTCGTTGGCAACGAGACGCTCTACCACTGAGCTATGCCCGCATAATTTACGATTATAACTAGACAAATTTTTAAAAACAAGCAATATTAAATCATATCTAAATTTATTGTCTAATTGAAGATTGAATCAATGATTAAAGAAAAACTTCTTAGAGGAACATTTATTTATAAATTATATTTGTACTATCAGTTATTATTTAGGTACAAATTATTCTATAAAAGAAAAAACTACTCTCAATTCGATGAAGATCTATTTATAGCTAATTTTTTTTCAAATAAAAAAAATGGTAAATTCGTAGATTTGGGTGCGTTTCATCCTTGAGATATAATAATACTTATTTACTATACAAAAAGGGATGGCGCGGAATAAATATAGATTTGAATCCCACGGCTATTGATATGTTCAATATTGCAAGAAATAAGGACATCAATATTTGTGCGTTAATGAGTGAAAAAAGCGATGTTGAAAAAACTGTTTACTATGAACACAATTTCAGTGCTGTAAATTCTTTAATTCTAACCAAAGGACTTAAAAAAGTTTTAAAAAAAGAAATGACGATGAAAACTAAAACTTTTGATGATTTAGTTGATCATGAGTTTGACTTTTTAAATATTGATCTTGAAGGACATGATTATGAAGTACTAAAGAATATTGATCTTAAAAAATATGTACCTAAACTTATATGTATTGAAATTTTAGAAAATAGTAATGATAAAGAAAAAATATTTTCTTATATGAAAGAACACAATTTTAAATTAAAAAAAGTTTGCACAGTTAGCTACTTTTTTGAAAATACCAATTAAATTATGAAGATTATAGATTGTTTTAATTATTTTGATGAAGATATGATGCTAGAAATTAGACTGTCAACTTTATTTGATTACGTTGATGAATTTGTTATTTGTGAAGCAACTTTAGATCATGCTGGTAATGAGAAAAAATTAAATTTTGATATTAAAAAATTTGATAAATATGAAAAAAAGATTAAGTATATTGTAATAAATGATCTGCCTAAATTTGTAAAAAGTTTTAAGAAAAACTGGCACACCGCGCATGCTCGTGATCAGTTTCAAAGAAATGCTTTAGTTAGGGGACTGATAGATTGTGATCCTAATGATATAATCATGATATCTGATCTAGATGAAATTCCTAACCCTAAAAGGATTTCAGACTTTAAAGAAGAAGATAAGTACGCATGTTTTGTTCAGGGTAATTATTTATTTAAATTAAATTTACTAAATAGCTCTGAGCCAAAATGGTTTGGAACCAGAATTTGTAGAAAGAAAGATTTAAAATCACCTCAATGGCTTAGAGAAATTAAATCAAAAAAAATTCCTTTCTATAAATTTTATAAACCTAAATTTGATAAATTTATTATGGACGGAGGTTGGCATTTTAGTTCGGTAAAATCAGTTGAAGGAATTTATAAAAAACTCAACTCATACTCAGAACAACAATTTAATAATAAAAAATTTAAAGATATGGAGGGAATTAAGAGAAAAATTGAACAAAAAATAGATTTATTTGACAGAGGCTATGACTTTAAGGTAGTTAAAATTGATCAAACTTTTCCTAAATATATTTATAAAAATGTAGAAAAGTTCAAAGATTTTATTTACATCGATACTATTTAAATTTAAATAAACAATAAAATGTATAAAAAATTTCCAACATTAATACCAATTTTTCCTTTATCAGGTGTAATATATTTTCCTAAAACGAATTTACCTCTCCACATTTTCGAACAAAGATATTTAAATTTAGTTAACGATACTTTTAAAAAAGATAAACTGATGGGTATGATTCAATCAACTAAAGATGATGACAAAGTTTATAAGGTGGGTTGTTTAGGCAAAATAAGCGACCACCAAAAAAGTAGCGACGGAAGGGTTTTGATTAATTTAAAAGGTCTTATAAGATTTGAGATAATAGAAGAAGTTAATAACTCAAAATTATATCGAGAATTTAAAGTAGATTATAAAAAATTTACGTTAGACACAAATTCTCTTACAAAAGAAATTAATACTGAGCTTCTTATGGAAAAAGCAAAAACTTTCTTTGAAAAAAATGGTCTTCTATTAAATTGGAAAAAATTTGAAAAACTAGATGGCGTTCAAAAAATCGATACTTTGGCTATGATTGCTCCTATTACTAGTGAAGAAAAGCAAAAGCTTTTAGAATCTATTTCACTTGATGAAAAGTTAAAAACTCTTCAAAATATAATTGATTTCTATCTTTATGAGGTAAATTTTAACAATCGAACTATTCAGTAAATCTAATTTGCTGTCTTGTTCATTGACTCAAAAAAATCTGCGTTGTTTTTTGTGTTTTTTAATTTTGAGATTAAAAACTCTATACCGTCCATTGTTCCCATTGGACTAATAATTCTCCTCAGAACATTCATTTTTGATAAATCGTCTTTTTCAAAAAGCAATTCTTCTCTTCTTGTTCCGGATCTAGTTATATCCAAAGCTGGATATATTCTTTTATCGGCAACCTTCCTGTCCAGAATAAGTTCGGAATTACCTGTGCCTTTAAATTCTTCAAAAATAACCTCATCCATTCTACTCCCGGTGTCTACTAACGCCGTAGATATAATTGTTAGTGACCCGCCTTCTTCAACATTTCGCGCAGCACCAAAAAATCTTTTTGGTCTTTGAAGGGCGTTCGCGTCAACACCACCTGTTAAAACTTTACCAGAACTAGGTATTACTGCGTTATAAGCCCTCCCTAGTCTTGTTATAGAGTCTAATAATATAACAACATCTTTTTTGTGTTCGACAAGTCTTTTTGCTTTTTCTATAACCATTTCCGCCACTGCAACATGTCTTGAAGCAGGCTCATCAAAAGTTGATGCCACGACTTCGCCTTTAACTGATCTTTGCATGTCCGTTACTTCTTCTGGTCTTTCGTCTATTAATAAAACCATTAAATAACATTCTGGATGATTTGCTGATATAGATTGAGCTATATTTTGAAGGATAATTGTTTTGCCCGCTCTCGGCGGTGACACAATTAACGCTCTTTGACCCTTGCCAATTGGACTGACTAAATCAATTAGTCTTGCGGTATTATCTGGTTTTTTTTCAAGTTTAGTGCTTTCAATTTCTAATTTAATTCTCTTATTTGGATATAGTGGCGTTAGGTTGTCGAAAGCTATTTTGTTTTTTCCTTTTTCAGGATCATCAAAATTAATCTTGTTTACTTTAAGCAACGCAAAATATCTTTCAGCATCTTTAGGGCCTCTAATTTCGCCTTCAACGGAATCACCTGTTCTTAATCCAAATCGTCTTATTTGGCTTGGGCTAACATATATATCGTCTGGACCTGGCAAATAATTTGACTCTATTGCTCTTAAGAAACCAAAACCGTCCTGCAGCACTTCAAGTACTCCTGTGGCTGTTATTTGTTCGTTCTTCTCAGCTAGCTTCTTTAATATTGCAAATAGAATTTCTTGCTTTCTCATTGTGCTAGGATTTTCAATTCCAAGCTTTTCTGCTTCAACTATAAGTTCGCTAGGGTTTTTTTGCTTTAATTCTTGTAGATTCATGAAGTTTTTTGACTAGTAGGTAAGTAAGTATTTTTAATATATGTGTTTTTACAAATAATTCAACCCCTATAAAGGTTTAAAAACAACAACAAAAATGATTATGATCAATAATATAGTTGGAATTTCGTTGATAATTCTAAAAAATTTTGATGAGTTTTTATTGTTATCTAATGCAAATAATCGTAGATGCTTACCAAGATAAAAATGATAGTGGGTTAAAGCTAAAATCGAGACAGTCTTTATTTGCATCCATAAATCCGAAAAAATTGAAAAACCTAAAGATTGAATAAGTAAAATACCGAATAACCAGGATGTAATCATAGCCGGCATCATTATAAAATTATATAGCTTTCTTTCCATGGTTTTAAATATTTCTGTTTGCAGTTTTTGTTTATTTTCAGTGTGGTAAACAAATATCCGGGGTAGATACAAAAGTCCAGCCATCCACGAGATAACAGCTATTAAATGTAGGGATTTAAATAATAAATAAGAGTTCATTCTATCTTTCTACTATAAATTTTTTTACTAGTGTTTCGAACAACTTAATGTGATCAGGATTGTCATTTAAACAAGGTATAAGGTCAAAGTTTTCACCACCGCTTTTCAAAAAACTCTCTTTTCCTTGGATGTTTATTTCTTCTAATGTTTCTACGCAGTCTGAAGCAAAACCAGGGCAGATTACTAAAATATTTTTTTTGCCTTGTTTCGGCAGACTCTCTAAAGTTTTGTCCGTATACGGCTTCAACCATTCTCTTGGTCCAAACCTTGATTGAAACGTAGTCTCAATTTCAATATCAGAAAATTTTTCTTTAATAAGCCTTGTTGTTTTTTGACAATAACACTGGTACGGATCACCCTTGTCAAAATAAGATTTAGGGATTCCATGATAAGATGCCATGATTAAGTCTGGCTTCCAGCTAATAACTTTAAGTTTATTCTTTATGCTTTTTACCAACGCATCAATATATAAAGGCTCACTTTCATAATGCGGTATTATTTGAATGCTAGGTTGCCATCTCATTTTCATTAGGGATCGGTATACCTCGTCACAAACAGTTGCTGTTGTTGCGGCAGCATATTGAGGATAAAGAGGTAATATAATAATATTTTCGCACCCTTTGTCCTTAAGCAAATTTAGCTTACTTTTTATGCTTGGATTTCCATACCTCATGGCGAAATCAATAATAACTCCATCTTCACCCATAAGTCCGTTTAATTTTACTGATTGCTCTCTGGTGTAATACAATAATGGAGATTCATTTGTTTCTTTAAACCATATTTTTTTGTAAGCATGGGCTGATTTAGATGGTCTTAAGGTCAGAATAAACAAATTCAATATAAATTGCCAGATGATCGGATGCACTTCTATCACTCTTCTGTCAGACAGAAATTCTTTTAAATATTTTCTCACATCCCACCAACTCGTTGAGTCAGGTGTTCCTAGATTGACAAGTAAAATACCTGCTTTTCCGAAATTTACTTTTGGATGCTCTATGTTTATCATTTAAATTTTCTTACAAATTTTATTAATTTTTCTAGTTTATCAGGATCGGTGTCGGGAACTATACCATGACCTAAATTAAAAATGTAAGGAACATCTTTAAAAATATCCAAGTATTTCTTTGCAATGTTATACATTTCTTCCTCTGGCTTTAGTAAAAAATGAGGATGCATGCCTCCTTGCAAGGCTACGTTTTTTAATTTTTCTTTAGCCCACATTGGGTCTACATCGTAATCTAAGCTTAAACCATTCGGCTTAACTATGTTGTTAAAATCTAGATATTTCTCTTTGAGGCCTTTCGGGAAACAAATCACGGGTATTTTTTTTTTTTTACAAAAGCTAACTATCTGTGAATTCGGTTTGTAACAAAAATTGACCAAATTTGTACTTGATATTAGACCTGCCCAAGAGTCAAATATTTGAACCACGTCTGCGCCCGCCTTAATCTGGTTTTCAATATGTACACACAAGTAGTCTGTTAATTTATCTATAATTATTTGAAAATTTTTTTCATATTGCTGTAGTTTTGTTTTATTGATTTTGTTTTCGTTGTTTTTTAAATTCAACATATAAATTAATAAAGTCCAAGGAGCGCCGACGAACGCTATGAGAGATTTTTTCTTATCCAGTTTTTCTCTGGTTTTTTCTATAGCTTTATAAACTGGGCTTAAGGTTTTAGTAAAATTTTCATTACTATTATCTAAAAAAAAATTTATATTTAAATTATTTAAACTAGGACCTTTGTCTTTAATGAATTTTACTTCTTGACCTAGGGCATAAGGAACTAAAAGTATATCAGAAAAAATTATTGCTGCGTCTAGATCAAATCTGTTAATCGGCTGTAAAGTAATTTCCGTGCTTAAAGCGCTATTTAAACATAAATCAATAAAATTTTTATTTTGAGATCTTATTTTTCTAAATTCCGGAAGGTATCGACCTGCTTGTCTCATGAACCATATTGATTGACAAGATGAATCTTTATCGATCAATATTTTTTCAAGGCTATTCATATATATATTAGGTTTATAAGTATAGGTTTAGTAGTAGGTCCTGTTAATTACAAATATAACTATTTATACATATTTTATACAATTGATTCTTAATAAATATATGTAATATCGCCCTAATTTCATTGGTTTTATCCAATATATAAACAACAACATGATTATAATATCAACATCTAACAAAATGTTAGAATAATGTTAGTTGTTGTTAATTATTTTTTTTAAAATATAAAAAAAATGAAAAAAACTGATTTATTAAAATATTATTAACAGAGATATGAACGAAAAATACAATGTATACCTTGTGTCTGACTCAACAGGAGAAACTCTTGATAGAATTTTCTTATCTTTAAAATCCCAATTTTCCAATTTTGAATATGATAAAAAGGAATTTGCGTTCATAAGAACAGAGCAGCAAATCGACAAAATTATCAAGGAATGCATTAATATACAAAATTCTATTATATTATATACCATTGTAGAAACAAAATTAGCCAAGTATATCGCAGGCGCCAGTGAAACAAATAACGTCCCTTGTTTTGGTATATTGGGAAATTTAATCTTAAGTTTTTCAAAGCTCTTAAATCAAAAAGCCATACACAAACCAAGCGCACAACACGTATTAGATGCTGATTACTATAAAAGGATAGAAGCTATTCAGTTTACCATGTCACACGATGATGGAAAAATGTTAGATGATATAAAAGATTCAGACATAGTTCTTTTAGGCGTAAGTAGAACAAGCAAAACGCCAACCTCAATTTATTTAGCAAATAGGGGATATAAAACTATTAACATTCCTCTTGTAATGGATCAGAAAATTCCCGACGCCCTTAAGACAGAAAACAACAAAATGTGCGTTGTCGGTCTTGTTGCAGATCCAGAAAGATTATCAGATATAAGAAGAAACAGAGTCGCAATAATGAAGGAAAACAACATTAGAGAATATACAGATCTCAGTTTTATAAAAGATGAGGTTAATAAGTCTAAAAAACTGTTTAAACAATATAAGTGGCCAATAATTGATGTAACAAGAAGATCCGTTGAAGAAACAGCGGCATCTATATTAAAGATTTTTGAAATAAAAAAAAATAAATGAAACTAATTTTAGCGTCAAAAAGCACAGTAAGAAAAAAAATCTTAAACAAGTATAAAATTGATTCTGAAGTTATTTTTTCGCAAGTTGATGAAGACCAAGTTAAAGATTCTCTCTTAGCGGAAGGCGCAAATCCTCTAATTATATCTAAGAATTTAGCTGAACTTAAGTCTACCCGTGTAAGCATTAAAAACCCCAATAGACTTGTTTTAGGAGCTGATAGTGTAATTTCACTCGATGACACATTAGTTAATAAGCCTAAATCTAGAGAAGAAGCCTTAAGAATTTTAAAAAAATTAAATAATTCAAAACATTATCTTATAAGCTCTGTTTGTATTTCAAAGAATGGAGCAATGATTTGGAATCATTCTGATCAATCAGAATTAAAGATGAAAAATTTAGGCGACGATTACTTAATAAAATATTTAGAAAAAATCGAAACTAAAACTTTATTAGCATATGGAGTTTATCAAATCGAAGCAGACGGGCTCGATCTTTTTGAGTATATAAAAGGAGATCAAGATTCAATAATGGGTTTACCTGCAAAGCAAATAATGGAATATATTGAGAAATACACAAAATGATGAAAAAAACTTATGCTATAATTGGAAATCCCGTTGCCCACTCGCTTTCACCAATATTACACAATTATTGGTTCAAAAAATATAAAATTGATGCAAATTATTCTTTATTAAATATAGAAGAGAATAACTTAGAGAGTGTTACACAAAAAATACGGAACAAAGAATTAAATGGAATAAATATAACTTTGCCTTATAAGCAAAAAATAATCCCATTTATTGATAGATTGATTAATGACGCACAACTAACTAATTCAGTTAATACCATATTCCTAGACGATACAAATTCACTTGTAGGTGAAAACACCGACGTCTTTGGATTGCAAGCAGCATACTTAAAAGAAATTATAAATGCTGAAAAAAAAAGCGCATTAGTAATTGGAGCTGGTGGAGTGTCCCCATCAGTAATTTTCTCTTTACAGAAATCTAAAGTAAAAAATATATCAATCGTAAATCGCACTCATGATAAATCGTCCTTTTTGAAGCAAAAATTTAAATTCTTAGACATCTTGGATTGGACATCATTAAAAGACGAAATAAAAAAATTTGATATCATCATCAACGCCACAAGTCTTGGTTTAAAAAATGGAGCAGATTTTGAATTTAATTTTGAGAATGTTAAAAAAGATTTAATTTACATAGATACAATTTATAATCCTCTTGAAACGAAAACAGTGAAATATTTAAAGGAGAATAAGATTAAAACTTTTAATGGTCTAGATATGTTTATCTATCAAGGGCAAAAATCTTTTTATCTATGGAACAAAATCAATCCTGAAATAGATGATGAATTAACAAATTTATTAATATCAAAAATATAATGATTAAAATAGGTCTTACCGGTTCTATAGCTTCAGGAAAAACTACGGCTAGTAAAATTCTTTCGAAGAAAAAGGGACCTCTTTTTAATGCAGACAAAGTTGTTAAACAATTATATAAAAAAATAAGTTTTAAAAAAACTATCTCAAAAACTTTCAATTTAAAACTCGACTCAAATCTTCAAAAAAATTTAAAAATTAAAATTTTACAAAATAATAAAAACTTAAAAAAATTAGAAACAATAGTGCATCCTTTAGTAAGGAAAGAAATGCTACGTTTTACAAAAATTTATAGAAATAAAAAAATTCTTTTCTTTGAAATTCCTTTGCTTGTAGAAAGTAGACTAAGTAGTTATTTTGATTTAATTATTCTTATTAAATCTAGTAAATTTTTGCGACTCAAAAGATATAAGTTAAAAAAAAAAATGTACAATTATTTAACTTGTTAGATAAAAAACAGATGCACGAAGACAAAAAAATGAAATATTGTGATCATATTGTTGTTAACAATAAGTCTTTATCTATTTTAAAAATAAAGTTATTTAATATAATCAAATTATATGAGTGAAATTTTTTTAGACACAGAAACAACAGGACTTTCATACAGTGAAGGACATAAAATTGTTGAAATAGCATGTATAGAAACTAATGACTTGATACCTACCAATAAAGTTTTTCACAAACTAATAAATCCCAAAAGAAGCGTTCCAGAAGCAGCATTTAAAATTCATGGATTTTCGCTAGAATATTTGAATGACAAAGAAACTTTTGACCAAATTGCTGATGAACTTCTAACTTTTATTAATGGAAAAAAAATTATAATTCATAATGCAAGTTTTGATTTAGGTTTCTTAAATGGAGAATTAGAGTCAATAAAGAAAGAATTGGTTAGTAAAACAAAAGTTATCGATTCACTCGAGGTAGCAAGAAATAAATTTCCTGGTACTTCAAATTCGTTAGACGCGTTATGTAGAAGATTTAATATTGATTTAACAAGAAGAGCTAAACATAATGCTTTATTAGATTGCGAGCTTTTAAGAGAAGTTTATATAAATCTTTTGGATGCAAAAGAACCGAAATTTAATCTTTCATCAAATAATCACAATGAATCAATTCCAGAAAGTATATCGATATCTTATAATAAAAAAATATTAAAAATATCTGAAACAGAAATTAAAAAGCATAAAAATTTTATTAAACAAGAGCTCAAAAAAAATTTTTATTGAACTCTCCTTAGATCATAAAGTTTTTGAAAATCAACATTTTCACTAATTTTAACGTCTTTAAAACCAGAATTTTCAAAAAGAAAAACAAATATTTTTCTTAAATCTGGATATATTTTAGAAGGCACATCAATTAATATTATCTTCTCTATTTTTTTCTTATCAATTGTTTCATCTGATAATTCAATAATCGTTGAATAAATTATTGATGTATTAATTTTTTCAAAATTGTCTTTTATAGGCAATAGTTTCAATGTAGTTTGTATTTCAATAACTTTTTCTTTTATTTGATTGCTTTTAATATCAATTTTTATTTTATAATTTGAAATATTCTTTGATAATAAAAAAAAAGTTTTTGGATTAGGTATACTAAAATCCAAATCTTTAATATATTTTCCTATTATTTTATAACTCATCTTTTTTATCTTCTATAATTTCACCATCCAAGGTTTTGTTGCTTTTTGTTTTTGGCTCAATGTTTCTTTTTTTAATTAATAAATTTATCAAAATTTTTCTGGAAAGTGGTATTAACAATATAAAACCAATAGCGTCTGTAAAAAAACCAGGTATGATGAGAAGTAAGGCTGCTATTGCAATGGAAGCACCAGAAAGTATTTCATAAATTGGCATCCTGTGTTGAATTAAATTTGTAACGCCTGCTCTAATGGTTTTCATGCCCTGTGATTTAACAAAATAAATACCCACAATTGCTGTAAAAAAAATTAATAATATAGTATTTATAGCTCCAATTTGGCCTCCAATTTTAATCATTAAGAAAATTTCGGCCACAGGCAAGGCAATAAATATTAAAAAAAATGAGTTCATTTGTCTGTTACAAAAATATATTATTAATGTATATTTATCAAACTATGAGTAACAATTTTGGATATATTGACATTATATTGCTTGGAATGATCGCCGGATTTATAATTTTGCGATTAAGAAATATTTTAGGTAGAAAAACTGGACATGAGAATAAAGTCTATCCAAATTTTGCTGAAAATAAATTCAATGTACCTAAAAACAATACCAAAATTTTTAAGCCTAATCACGATGTACTCGAAGGCGATAAAAAAAAAGAATTCCTTAAGGGTGCTGAGATTGCTTATGAAGAAATATTAACTTTGTTTGCTAAAGGTGATAGTAAAAAGTTAAATAGTTTGCTGACGCCTGATATGAGTAAAAGTTTTGAAGAAGCGATATTTGCAAGAAAAAAAAATAATATAAAATCTGAATTTACTTTTATAGGAATAAAAAAAGCAGATGTTGAAAAATATGAAAAAATAAAAAATGATTTATTTGTTTCAGTAAAATTTATTTCAGAAGTTATTGCAGTAAAAAAAGATAAAGAAAATAAAATTATAGAAGGCAGTCCTGATCGGATTAAACAAGTTACAGATTATTGGAAATTCACTAAAAATTTATTAAATAAAAGTCCTAATTGGTATTTGTCTGAAATCGTCAGTAAGTGAAAAAAAAGAAAATAATTTCCCAAGAGGACAATGACACTTGGCAAGATTACATTATAAATCCTAAAGATATATCTGATAAAGACAAATCTATTAATAAAAATAATTTAAATAACCCTAGGTTTAAATATGATCTACACGGGTACACTTTGATTGCTGCCAATGAAAAAGTTAAAGATATTATTTTGTCTTGTTGTGAAAAAAAATACAAAGAAATTTTATTAATTACGGGAAAGGGTATTCATTCTAATACCGAAAAAAATATTTATGTTTCTAAGGATTTAAGCAAACTCAAATATTCTGTGCCCGAATATATAAAATCGAACTTAGATGTTTCAAAGCATGTGTTATCAATCTCTGAAGCCAATAAACAAGATGGTGGTGATGGTGCTTTAATAATTAAACTTAGAAAGCTATAGAATAAATTTTGATAAATCGGTATCTTTTACTAGATTGCCTAAGTTATCGTTAACATATTTTTCATCTATAGTGACAGTCTCCCCTGCACGATCAGTGGCATTAAAGCTTATGTCATCTAAAACTTTTTCTATAATCGTATGGAGCCTTCTTGCTCCGATATTTTCAACAGATGCGTTAACTTCAGCAGATATTTTTGCTAATGTATTTATTCCATCATCCGTAAATACCAGATTTACATCTTCCGTTTTCAATAATTCTTTGTATTGTTTTATTAAACTATTATCAGGTTCTTTTAATATTCTTTTAAAATCATCTTCATTTAAAGCATTCAATTCTACTCTAATAGGCAATCTACCTTGCAATTCAGGAAGAAGATCTGATGGTTTTGCTAATTGAAATGCTCCAGAAGCGATAAAAAGTATATGGTCCGTTTTAATTGGCCCGTGTTTTGTGCTTACAGTTGTGCCCTCGATTAATGGCAATAAATCTCTTTGCACACCTTCTCTTGAAACATCACCACCTACCCTGTCACTTCTTGCAGACACTTTGTCTATTTCATCTAAGAATACTATTCCATTCTCTTCTGTTGTTTTTTTTGCTTCTTTTATAATTTTATCTTCTTCAATCATTTTATCAGATTCTTGAGCGATTAAAATGTCGTGGGATTCTTTAACACTCATTTTTTTTTTCTTACCTTTTTTATTTCCCATAGATTTTCCAAGAATATCTCCTAGATTAACCATACCAACATTTCCACCTGGCATACCAGGTATCTCAAAACTCTGTAGGCCAGAAGCCATATCTTCAACTTCTATTTCTATTTCATTGTTATCTAGGTCACCATTTCTTAATCTTTTTCTAAAACTTTCTTTGGTAGCCACACTTGCTTTATTACCGACTAAAGCATCTAATACTTTTTCCTCAGCTTTCAGCTCTGCTTTTGCCTTTACTTCTTTCCTTTTTTTTTCTTTTTCCATAGCAATCGCTATTTCAATTAAATCCCTAATTATTTGCTCAACGTCTCTTCCAACGTAACCTACCTCTGTAAACCTTGTGGCCTCAACTTTAATAAATGGTGCTTGAGCTAATTTTGATAATCTTCTTGATATTTCGGTTTTACCGACACCTGTTGGTCCGATCATAAGAATATTTTTAGGAAGGACTTCATCCCTCATTTCATCCGATAAGGCTTGCCTTCTCCATCTATTTCTTAATGCAACAGCAACTGCTTTTTTTGCATCATTTTGTCCAATTACGTATCTATCTAACTCAGAAACTATTTCTCTTGGAGACAAAGCACTTACTTTAGAGCCTTGTTTTTTATTTTTTTTTACAACATTTAAACTTGTGACATTTTTAGAATTTGTCATTTTAAACTTTTTCGATTGTAATATTATTATTTGTGAATACACAAATTTCAGAAGCTACTTTGATAGATTTTCTAGCAATTTCTTCTGCTTTTAAATTTGTTTCTATTAAAACTTTAGCTGCAGCTAGCGCATAATTACCACCTGATCCAATACCTATTATTCCATCCTCTGGCTCTAACACATCTCCAGTTCCTGAAATAATAAAGCTGTGTGTTTTGTCGGCCACTGCCATCAATGCCTCTAGTCTTCTTAAATATTTGTCACTTCTCCAATCTTTAGCTAATTCAACGGCCGCTCTTTGTAGATTTCCCGCATGTTTTTCGAGTTTTGCCTCAAGTCTTTCAAATAAAGTTAAAGCATCTGCCGTCGAACCTGCAAAACCTGCTATTACTCCACGACTTTCTATTTTTCTAACTTTCTTAGCTTTGCTTTTTAGCACCGTATTGCCGAGACTTACTTGGCCATCTCCAGCAACAACAGTTTCGTTGTCCTTTCTTAGCAAAATGATTGTAGTTCCATGCCATTTTTCAGCTGTATTCATGATCTTATATGTGGAGATTATTTTTATTTCTTCAATAGTTAATTCAGATTTATTGATAAAATAGTTATTTATATATATATCTTTGT
>MDTF01000381.1_pt1 | contig 13695 bp, 15 predicted proteins | sample 811191 | NCBI WGS metagenome assembly MDTF01 (sample SAMN05326649, study PRJNA326480) | marine metagenome | isolation source: seawater | place: Southern Ocean | collected 2011
AAAAATAAAGAAAAAAATTTAAATAGCTTGATCCAAAAATTAAGCAATTTGTCCAATAGTTATTCACATGATGGATTAAAAAACGAAGAATTGAAAAAAGAAAGAGATTATTTTCTAAATGAAAAAAATGAGATAGAAAAAAAACATATAGAGCTTCTACGAGAACAAAAATATTTAAAAGATAAACTTGCTAATCTAGAGGAAGAACTTAATGAAAAATCTGAGTTACAAGAAAAATTCAGCAAAGAGATTGACAATCTTAGTCAAGAAACAGAGGAATTAGTTGAGGAAATAGATAAATGGCAAACGTAAGTATAAAATTTAACAATAAAGACTACTTATTATCTTGCGATGAAGGGCAAGAAGAATCTTTAAAAAAACTTACTACTTTTTTAGATAAAAAATATAACGAGTTAAAAGATCAGCTAGGAAACATTGGCGAAAGTAAATTACTTCTGATAACTACAATTAAGCTTATCGATGATTATTTTAATTTAAAGCAAAAAGTTACTTTACAAAAAAATAGACTTGACGATTTGTCTAAAAAATTTTTAGAAATGAAATCTCTAACTGTTCAGTATAAAGAATCAAAAGATATTGAAATAAATAGTCTAAATTCTGAAATAGATAAATTTAAACTCATGATTGATGAGACGAACAAGCAGTATGAATTAATATTGGATAAAACAACTAATTCTTTGCAGGAAATAATAAAAAAAAATGAATCAAAACCCGAACTTCAGTAATGCAAGCAAAATTATTATTAGAAAAAAAGCATTTATTAACAGAAAAAACAAATATTTTGAAGTCTCTGACAATTTTTTCAAACCATTACTGGAATTATTAAACATAAAAAACAAAAATAAAAAAAATCTTCTCTCCCTCTACTATCCTGCAAGCTACGAAGTTAATGTTTTGAAATTATTTGATTCTATTAAAAAAACTAAAACAAAGACTCTTCTTCCGGTTATCAAAAATAAAAATGAAATGAGCTTTGTTGAGTGGCGATACCATGATCCATTAAAAGTAAATAAGTTTGGAATGTTGGATCCTTGTTTGCAAGCAAAGTCCTTAATTCCAGATGTTATGTTAGTTCCGCTTTTAGCATTTGATTCACTGAAAAATAGACTTGGTTACGGTAAAGGTTTTTACGATAAGTTTTTAAACAAGTTTTTAAGAAATAAGAAAAAGATAGCAACTATAGGCATTGCATTTTCATTTCAAAAATATGATAAACTTCCTGTAACAAGTTTAGACATAAAGTTAGATTATATATTAACTGAAAAAGGCTTACAAAAATGAAAATACTTATTCTCGGCGATGTTATGGGTAACACAGGGGTAGAGTGGATGAAAAAAAGTTTAAATAAAATTATCCACGATAAAAAAATAGACTTTACAATTGTAAACGGAGAAAATGCCGCTGAAGACGGCAGAGGAATTACCAAAGATATTACCGAAGAGTTATTTAGCGTTGGAGTTGATGTGATAACCTCAGGAAATCATATCTGGGATCAAAGTGGAACCGCAGACTTCATATCTGCTGAACCACGATTATTAAGACCTTATAATTTAGCAGAAGGATCTCCAGGAAATGGTTTTGGTATTTTTTTATCTAAAAATAAAAAATATAAAATTGCGGTAATTAATTTAATGGGAAATGTTTACATGAGAAAAGCTGAAGATCTGTTTTCTGCCGCTAAAAAGTTGCAGGAAAAAATTCAATTAAAAAAAAATGCAGATTTTATTGTTATTGATGTTCACGGTGAAATAACAAGTGAAAAAGCAGCCATAGGACATTACTACGACGGCAAAGCAACGGCTGTTGTTGGAACACATACTCATGTTCCTACAGCGGACACAAGAATTCTAGACTATGGAACAGCATATCAAACAGATATTGGTATGTGTGGTGACTACAACTCAGTTATCGGCATGGATAAAGAAAACTCAGTTATGAAATTTTTGAACGATGATAAGGCGAAAAAACATTTTCCAGCTGTAGGTCAGTCAACATTGTCAGGAATAATAGTAGATGCAGATACTGAAACTGGTTTGGCAAAAAAAATTGAACGCTTTTTATATGGTGGTGTATTAGGTAATTAGTATGGCAGGGCACTCACATTGGGCTGGGATTAAACATAAAAAAGGTAAGCAAGATAAAGTGAGATCTAAAATCTTTGCCAAACTATCCAGAGAAATTACGGTTGCTGCAAAACTTGGCGCAAAAGATCCCACAAGCAATCCAAGACTAAGAGCAGCAATACAAGCTTCGAGGGAAGCAAATATGCCTAAAGAAAATATTACACGTGCAATTAGTAAGTCCGAAATGGACATAAATAAAAATTATGAGAATTTAAGATACGAAGGCTTTGGCCCACATAATATTGCTCTGATAATAGAAACTTTAACAGACAATAAAAACAGAACAGCTTCGAATATAAGAACCATTCTACAAAAAGGCGGTGGAAGATTAGGAGAAACAGGATCTACTAGTCATTATTTTTACGTATGTGGAGTATTACACGTCGCCCAAGATAAAATTTCGGATGAAAAAATTCTTGAGCTTTCAATAAATTCGGGCGCTAAAGATTGTTTAAGCAACTCTAGATATCATGAAATTCTAACTGAAAGAGAAGATTTCTATAAAATTAAAAGTGTAGTAGAAAAAAATATAGACAACCTTCTTTATTCTGCAATAGAGTGGAGGCCACATAACTATTTGAACGTATCTAAAGAAGAAAGTGACAGTATTATTAAAACGCTTGAAACTTTGGAGGAAGATGATGACGTGCAGAATACATTTGTAAACTGTAATATTCACATAAATTAACTTATGAAAATAATTGGTATAGACCCAGGACTAAGTGGAGGAATTGCTATATTAGAAGACAATATAATTAAAGTACTATTTGACATGCCAGTCATGTCTGATGGAAAAAAAAACAAAAGACAGTTGAACAGCGCTCTTTTGGTAAAGTTGATCAAAGATAACATTAAAGATACAGAAGATACAGTAATGGTAGTAGAACAAGTTAACGCAATGCCTGGTCAAGGTGTAACTAGTATGTTCAATTTTGGTCAAACATTTGGAGCCATTAAGGGAATTTGTGCAGCTTTAGGCTTACCTATTTTTTTAGTCCGGCCTGCCAAATGGAAAAAACATTTTGAGTTAATTAATTCATCTAAGGATGCAAGCAGAACAAAAGCCATTGAAATGTACCCCTCTATTTCCGAACAATTATCAAAAAAAAAGATGTAAATAAGTCGGACGCTATACTAATTGCACGATATTACAGCGAAACAAGGTTCAAAGAAGAGGAATAACACGTTCGAATTTAATATTAAAGAACAGTAAAACGTCAAATTCATGACACATTCTACAAGTACTTCACTAACATGGAACAACAAATAGCAGCACAAGTAGTAGGCCTAGGAGGAGTAAATGATTTTTCTCTTTGGCAACTTTTTATACGAGCAGACTTTGTAGTTAAATCTGTAATTATACTTTTATTAGCAAGTTCAATTTATTCTTGGGCACTTATATTTGACAAATATAAGTTATTTAAAAAAATTAATTTACTAACTTCTGATTTTGAAAATAAGTTTTGGAAAGCCAGATCTGCTGAAAGTTTAAACAGTAATCTACCAGCTAAAACTGAAGATCCTCTAACACAAGTGTTTAAAGATGCGATGGTTGAGCTGATTAAAACAAAATCGAAATCAAGTGCCGTTCAAAGCGCAAGAGTTGAAAGAATTTTAGAAATTTCTTCAGATAATGAAATGAAAAAAATTGAAAAAAACTTTACATTCTTGGCAACAGTCGGGTCTACCGCTCCATTTATAGGTTTGTTTGGAACTGTTTGGGGAATCATGAATTCATTTCAATCAATCGCTATATCGAGAAACACAAGTTTAGCTATTGTAGCTCCTGGAATTGCAGAGGCTTTATTTGCAACTGCCTTAGGGTTACTTGCGGCAATACCGGCTGTAGTTGCTTACAATAAATTTAATAACGACTCTAAAAGATATACCGCAAGAATTGAAAATTTTTGCAAAAGATTTTTATCAATAATTTAAATTATGGCTTTTAAATTAAACCGCTCAAGGAACGAACCAATGAGCGAAATAAACGTTACTCCTTTCGTTGACGTTATGTTGGTTCTTTTAATTATTTTTATGGTTACAGCTCCTTTATTAACCGTTGGTGTACAAGTTGATTTACCAGAGTCTTCAGCAGATTCTCTACCAGACGATCAAGAACCTTTGACAGTAAGTATTAATTCAAAAGGAGAAATTTTTATTCAGGAGAGCAAAGTTTCAGCTGAAACAATTATTCCAAAGTTGCTAGCTATTGCAAAAAACAGAACAGATACAAGAATATACGTCAGAGGAGATAAAAATATAAATTATGGTAGAGTTTTAGAAATTATGGGAACTCTATCAGGTGCTGGATTTTCAAAGGTAGCACTAATTTCAGAGCCCTATAAGAGTTAAATGAAAAATGACAAAAAGTTTAATCTATTCTCTATCATTTCATTTGGTAATGATTTTACTAACCATATTCAGTTTACCTTTCATGATTAGGCAACCAGTTGATCTACCACCGATTATCTCGGTTGAGTTAATTCAGATTTCAGACAAAACAAACATTCCTTACGCTCCAAAAGTCAGAAAAGTAATAGAGAAAGTAAAAGAAGAAGAAGAAAGAGTTATATCTGAACAAGCACCACCAGCTGCTAAAGCCAAAGAAAAAGCTGATAGAATACCGTTGCCTAAAAAGCAGGACGAAAAAAAAGAATTAGTTAAGAAGAAACAAAATCCAGAAGAAGTTAAGCCAGAGATAAGACAAGCTTCAGAATTTGAAAAAAAAGAAATTATAGATACAAATCAAATAGCAGCATTGATAGATAAAGCAAAGGAAGAGAGTGCTAAAGTAGAAAAAAGTGACAAGAAACTTACACAAAGTAGCGTAAAAAACTCTTTTGTAAAAGGACTGACCTTGTCCGAAGAAGATGCGTTAAAAGCACAAATATTTGGTTGTTGGACAGTGCCATTGGGGCTACCCTATGACGACAATCTTTTAGTTAGAATTAAATTAGATTTAAAACAAGATGGAACAATAAGTAAATCAGAAATCTTAGATCACGAAAGAATGAATAGACCAGGTCAAAAATTTTATAAAGTATTGGCAGAAAGTGCATTAAGAGCAGTCAGAATATGCCAACCTCTTAGAGTGCCACAAACCGGATACGATAAGTGGAAAACTATTCAACTAAACTTTAACCCTATGGAGATGTTAAAAGGTTAGTATATGAAAAAACTATTTTACATTATTTTTGTCTTAATCTTTAAGTTTAATTTCGCTCATAGTTTAATTGAAGTAGACATTACTCGAGGAAATCTTGATCCTTTACCTATAGCCGTTTCACCTTTGTACGTAGATATTGAGTCTGAAAATTATCAAGATATAAACGTAAAAGAATTAGGTGACCTCATATCTTCAGTTATAGAAAAAAACTTTAAATCTACCGGTTTGTTTAATCCGTTAAACAAAGATGCATTTGTACAAAAACCAGATATTGCACATTTAAAACCGAGATTTGAAGATTGGAGATTAATAACAGCCCAGGCTTTAGTCACTGGAAAAATTTTAATCAAAGACAATAAGCTTAAAGTAGAGTTTAGACTTTGGGACTTAGCAGCGACCCAAGAAATGGTAGCACTTGCTTTCACTACAACACCTTCGAATTGGAGAAGGGTAGCCCATATTATTTCAGATAAAGTTTATGAACGGTTAACTGGAGAGACTGGATATTTTGATACTAGAATAATTTATGTTAGTGAGACTGGTCCAAAGACACAAAGAGTAAAAAAACTAGCTATCATGGATCAAGATGGTGAAAATACTAAATATTTAACACTAGGTAATGAATTAGTTTTAACACCAAGGTTCAATCCTACAAATCAATTAGTAACTTACATGTCCTACTTTAGAAATCTTCCTAGAGTTTATTTGCTAGACATAGAGACAGGCATACAAGAAGTTGTTGGAAATTTTCCTGGTATGACTTTTGCTCCAAGATTTTCACCCGATGGAAAGAAGATAATTATGTCTTTTGCGGAAGATGGCAACTCAGATATTTATACCATGAATTTAGAAAGCAGATTAGTTGAAAGAATTACTGAGGACTCTTCAATTGATACATCTCCTTCTTTTTCACCAGATGGAAAATATATTTGCTTTAACTCTGACAGAAGTGGTCTTCAACAAATCTATACTATGAAAAGTGATGGAACTGGTGCTAAAAGAATTAGTTTTGGAAGTGGTATTTACGGTACACCAGTCTGGTCTCCAAGAGGAGACCTTATTGCTTTTACTAAAATGAGAGCAGGAAAGTTTTATATTGGTGTAATGAGATCAGACGGAACCGGGGAAAGACTATTAACAGAGAACTACTATCAAGAAGCACCATCGTGGTCACCTAATGGTAGGCTTTTAGTATTTTACAGAGAGACTAAATCAGGCAAAGACGGATCTGGCTTCACAGCTAAATTATGGTCAATAGATATAACAGGATACAACGAAAGAGAATTGAAAACAGAAACAGATGCCTCAGACCCATCTTGGTCATCATTACTATCTAAATAAAAGGATATTTATGTAATTAAAGCTTGAATAATACAATAAAATTTGAGATAAATTCACCATTCACACTTGAGGAGATAAAATGAAATTTAATAAAAAAATAAAAAACATATTAATAATAGCCTTGTCAACACTAGCACTAACCGCTTGTTCAACAGCTAAAAAATCTGGAGTAGGATCAAGCGATGTTTACACAGGTAATGCAACAGTTGAATATTTGGCATCAGGAGTAAAAGACAGAGTATTTTTTGCAACAAACAGTTCATCTTTAACAACAGCTTCTAGAGATACTTTAAGAAAGCAAGCAAATTATTTAAGAAAAAATAAAAAACTTAATGTCGTTCTTGAAGGTCATGCAGACGAAAGAGGAACTAGAGAATTCAATTTAGCCCTTGGTGAAAAAAGAGCTAACTCCGCAAAAGATTATTTAATGACATACGGAATATCTGGAAAAAGATTATCAGTAATTAGTTATGGTAAAGAGAAGCCAGTAAACTCAGCTTCAACGCCTTTAGCTTGGTCTCAAAATAGACGATCAGTAACAATAAAAGCTAAATAATTTAAAAATTTAAAAAATCTAGACCCCATGATGAAAGTCCTGGGGTCTTTTTTTTGCCATGTTGTATAAATAATAACTAAAGATAATGAGCATATATAATATTAATTTAAAAAAAATCTTTATACTTTTTACGATATTATTTTTTTCAAATAATATTGTTGTGAACGCAGAAGAAGAAAAAATAGACGCAGTTATTGATCAAATACAAATTTTAGCTCAAGATTTAAAAACGTTAGAAAAAGCAGTTTACAAAACTGCTGAAGTTGCAAGCACATCTGGATCTATTTCTTCAAACGGCTTAAACGAAGAGATACTAACCAGACACCTACTAAAACTTAATGAGATAGAAGAAGAATTCAGAAAACTGACAAATCGATTTGAAGAAGTAAACTTTAAACTAGACAACCTATCAAGCAGGGTAACTAAAATTCAGTCAGATTCTCAGTTACGTTTTTCTGATTTAGAGTCAGATAAGAGTAAGGCCAAAACTAAAACAAGAAAAAAAACAAAAGCTAAGTTACCAGGTACTGAAAAAGCTCAAGATTTTGGTGCCGCAACAGCTTATAGTTTAGATCCAGAGGAGAAAACACAAGCAACACAATCTATAGAAGCTAAAGCTTCAGTTTTTTCAGAAGAAAGGTTGTCAGAAACATCTTTACTGCCAGATAAATCTTCAAAGGAACAGTATGATTTTGCTGTAAGTTTTATGAAAGTTGGAGATTATGAAACTGCAGAGCTTGCATTGAGAGAATTTATAGATAAGAACAAAACCCACGAACTAGCAGGCAGTGCACAATATTGGTACGGTGAGACTTTTAGAATTAGACAGTTATATTCTGATGCTGCTACCGCATACCTAGATGGTTATCAAAATTATCCTAAAAGTTCGAAAGCACCTGAAAATCTTTTAAAACTCGGATCAACATTAGTTCAACTAGGCGAAAAAGGTCCAGGTTGTAAAATGATTAAAGGTCTAAAAAAAGAATACCCAAAAGCACCACAGTCTGTGCTACAAAAAGCCCAGTATGAGCAAAAAAGATTTAAGTGTTCTTAAGCTTAAAAAGTTTAACTTAAACATTAAAAATTCTTTAATTTATTCTAATTTCAAATTATATTTAGAGAAGTCTATTAAGAAAAAAACGTTCCTTATAGCTGTATCGGGAGGTCCAGACAGCTTAGCATTAACAGCATTAAGCAAAATTTATACAAACGAAAAAAAAAATAAGGTTTTTTTCGTGCTTGTTGATCACGGTATAAGACTAAATTCATCAAAAGAGGCAAAAGCAGTTAAATCTCTTTTAAAAAAAAAGAAGATCAATTTAGTTGTTTTAAACAATAAAGAAAAAATCAATAAAAACATTCAAAGACACGCAAGAGAAGTGCGCTATAAATTATTATTAAATTTTTGTAACAAAAATAAAATTAAATTTATTTTAACTGGCCACCATAGAGACGACCAAATTGAAACTTTTTTAATAAGGCTATCCAGAGGCAGTGGAGTTCAAGGCCTATCTTCAATGCAAAAGATAAGTATCCTAAGCAATAAAATCAAACTTATAAGACCACTATTAGACGAAAAAAAAAAAGATCTCTCTGTTATTGCTAAAACGTTTTTTGGAAAAACTTTTAAAGATCCGAGTAACAATAATCAAAAATATTTGAGAACTAAAATTAGAGGTTTAATTAAACATTTTGAAAAAAGTGGAATTAAACATGAGAGAATTATTAGCTCAATTAATAATTTAGGAGCAACAAGAGACACGTTGAATACGTACATATCTAGAGTTGAAAAAGAATGTATTGTTAAAAAGAAAAAAGAAATTAGCATCAATTTAAATTTTTTTTTATTAGAAAGCGTAGAAATTCAATTAAAAATTTTTAGCAACTGTATTAAAATTATTTCTAAAAAATACTACCCTCCAAGAGCAAAAAAAATTTTAAATCTACTTATTAAAGCAAAATTTGATAAAAAGCTGAAAGCTACTCTAGGAGGCTGTGAAATTCAAAAAACTCAAAATAACCTAGTAATTTGCAAAGAAGAATTAAAAAAAGGCTTAAAAATTTAAATTTTTAATAAATTTGTCACATTTACAAGCTAGTCATTTTTTGATTATACTTGTTAATTAATTAAAAATACCTATTTATACAATATATGAATTTTAAAAACTTAGCCATGTGGGGAATTATAGTTCTTCTTTCCGTAGGATTATTCAACATGTTTCAAAACCCAAACCGAATAGAACAAGCTAAATCAAAAGTAGCTTTTTCAAAATTTTTATCTGAAGTTGATGAAGGAAGAGTTATAAAAGTTGAAATTCAGGGTAACAATATCACTGGTTTGTTAAGTGACGGATCATCATTTACAACTTACTCACCTAATTATCCAAACTTAGTAGAACAATTATCTAATAAAGGCGTGAGCATTGTTGCGTCACCACTTGATGATAAAATGCCTTCTCTTCTTGGTATTTTACTATCTTGGTTTCCAATGTTACTTCTTATTGCCGTTTGGGTTTTCTTCATGCGTCAAATGCAAGGAGGAAAAGGTGGTGCTATGGGATTTGGAAAATCAAAAGCAAAACTTTTAACAGAAGCTCAAGGTAAGGTTACGTTTAACGATGTAGCAGGAGTTGAAGAAGCCAAAGAAGAAGTAGAAGAAATAGTAGAATTTTTAAAAGACCCGAAAAAATTTAGTAGGCTCGGAGGAAAAATTCCAAAAGGTGCATTATTAATTGGGCCTCCAGGAACAGGCAAAACATTATTAGCAAAAGCAATTGCAGGAGAAGCTAATGTTCCTTTCTTTTCTATATCAGGATCTGATTTTGTAGAAATGTTTGTAGGTGTAGGAGCTTCACGAGTTCGGGATATGTTCGAGCAAGGTAAAAAACATTCTCCATGCATTATATTTATAGATGAGATTGACGCTGTTGGCAGAAGTAGAGGTGCCGGTCTTGGCGGTGGAAATGATGAAAGAGAACAAACTCTTAACCAGCTGTTAGTTGAAATGGATGGGTTTGAAACTAATGAAGGCATTATATTAATTGCTGCAACGAACAGACCTGATGTATTAGATCCTGCTTTATTAAGACCAGGTAGATTTGACAGACAAGTTGTTGTTGGAAATCCTGATATTCTTGGAAGAGAAGCAATTTTAAAAGTACATATTAAAAAAATTACCGTAGGTCCTGATGTTAAACTTAGAACGATAGCTAGAGGTACACCTGGTTTTTCAGGAGCTGATTTAGCGAATCTTATTAATGAGTCTGCTTTATTGGCTGCACGTAAAAACAAAAGAGTAGTTACAATGGTAGATGTTGAAGAAGCTAAAGATAAAGTCATGATGGGTGCAGAGAGAAGATCTATGGTGATGAGCGAAGATGAGAAAAAGCTAACCGCTTACCATGAAGGCGGTCACGCTATAGTAGCTCTAAATGAAAAAGTTTCAGATCCTATACACAAAGCGACCATTATACCAAGAGGAAGAGCCCTAGGAATGGTAATGAGGCTTCCAGAAAGAGATCAACTTTCAGTAACAAGAGAAAAAATGTACTCAGACATTGCCGTAGCTATGGGAGGAAGAATTGCAGAAGAAATAATTTTTGGCCACGACAAAGTAACATCAGGCGCATCTTCCGATATTGACATGGCAACAAAAATGGCAAGAAATATGGTTACACGTTATGGAATGAGCAAAGAATTAGGTCCATTAGCATATGGAGAAAATGAAGAAGAGGTGTTTTTAGGAAGATCAGTTACAAGACAGCAAAATATGTCAGAAGAAACTGCAAAAAAAGTTGATTCAGAAGTGAAAAAAATTGTTGAAGCTGGCTACGATAGAGCTAAAAAAGTATTAACAGAGAAAATTGATGATCTTCATAAAATAGCTAAAGCTCTATTAGTATATGAAACTCTAACAGGCGACGAAATTAGAGATCTAATGTTTAAAAATATACAACCAAAAAAATTAACTGAATCTGCAGATGACAACGATAACAAAACATCTTCAGCCTTAGATTCTCTAGGTCTTAAACCTAAGCTAGTTCATTAAAGACAGCACATGAGAAAATATTACACTCGTGCGTGTAATTTTTACTACGGTGCGAATGCCAAAAAATTTATAAAAAAAAAAATAGCACTACCACTTTGTGGTAATAAAGACATAGCTTTTGTTAGTATTGAAATATTAACAAGAGAGAAGCAAACAAAACTAATTAGTATTAAAAATATTAAAAAACTACCCTATCAAATAAAAAAAACCGTTTTAATAGATTTAAAGAAAATAACCTCTAAAAGAAAAAATTTAAATAAAAATATAAATATTTCAGAACCACTAATTATGGGCGTGTTAAATCTAACACCTGATAGTTTTTCTGATGGAGGCTTGTACAATCAATTCAAAAAAGCTTCTAAGCATATAGAAGACATGATTTCTAGTGGTGCAGATATTATTGATATAGGAGGCGAGTCAACTAGACCAGGCTCTAAAGATATACCTCATAAAATTGAATGGAAGAGGTTAGAAAAAGTTATAAGTAAATTTAAAAAAAAATTTCCTAAAATATTTCTCTCTATTGACACCAGAAAGTCTGAAGTGATGCTAAAGGCCATTAAACATAAGGCTGATTTAATCAATGATGTATCTGGATTTAATTACGACTCAAAAGCTATAGAAAAAATTAAAAATAATGATGTTTGGAAAGTTTTACATCACATGCAAGGAAACCCTAATAGCATGCAGATTAACCCTGCTTACAAAAATGTATTATTAGATATTTATGATTTTTTTGAAAAAAAAATAGACGTTGATTTTAAAAAATTTAAATATAAGAAATTTATTATTGATCCAGGAATTGGTTTTGGAAAAAATTTGAAACATAATTTGATTCTTATGCACAATATTTCATTATTCCACTCATTAGGATTTCCCTTGCTAATAGGCACTTCTAGAAAAAGATTTATCAATCAAATATCAGGGCAATTTGATAGCAAAGAAAGAATTGGCGGAACATTGGCTTCTGTTTTATACACATTACAACAAGGCGTACAGATATTTAGAGTTCACAATGTTAATGAAGTAAAACAAGCTATATTAGTTTATAAAAAAATAATTTCGATAAAATGAAAAAAAAATATTTTGGCACCGATGGAATAAGAGGCATGGTAAACCAAGGAATAATTAATGGAGAAAAGTTTTTTAAGTTTGGTCTTGCTGCTGGCACCTATTTTACTAATCAAAAAAAAACTAAGCAAATTGCAATTATTGCGAAAGACACAAGATTATCGGGCTATGCACTTGAACCTGCATTAGTTTCTGGGCTCGCATCAGCGGGCATGCACGTGTTTACACTCGGTCCTTTGCCTACGAATGGACTTGCCATGTTAACTAAAAAGATGAAAGCTAATATGGGCATTATGATTACGGCGTCACACAATCCATATTACGACAATGGTTTAAAATTGTTCGGACCAGATGGACTTAAGCTGTCAGATAAAATTGAAAAAAAAATAGAAGAATTAATAGATTCAAAGACATCGAAACATCTTTTAAATCCAAAAATCTTAGGACGTGTTAAGCGTTTAGAAACAGCAAATGATGACTATATTAAAATTCTTAAAAGAAACTTTCCTAAAAATTTTAATTTAAAAAAAATGAAGATCGTAATTGATTGCGCAAACGGAGCAGGCTACAAGGCAGGAACAAAGCTTTTAACTTCTTTAGGAGCAAAAGTAATTAGCATAGGTGTTAAGCCTAACGGTTTAAATATAAATGAAAAATGTGGTTCAACCTATGCAAATAAAATTCAAGCGTCGGTCAAGAAACATAAAGCTCATTTAGGTATAGCGCTTGATGGAGATGCAGATAGAATAATTTTATGCGATGAAAAAAGTAAAATTATAGACGGCGATCAAATTCTAGCTATGCTAGCCAAGAGATGGAAATCAAAAAAACTTTTAAAAGGGGGTGTAGTTGGGACACTTATGTCAAATTATGGTTTAGAACAATTTTTTAAATCCGAAAAAATAAAATTCATTAGAGCTAATGTAGGCGATCGTTACGTTAAAGAAAAAATGAAAAAATACGAATATAATTTAGGCGGAGAACAGTCTGGACACATTATTTTGGGCAAATTTGCAACAACTGGTGACGGTCTATTAGTAGCTCTAGAAATATTATATTCTTTAAGAAAAGGTAAAAAAGCAAGTAAGCTTTTTAATGTGTTTAAACAAGTTCCTCAAATTTTAGAAAATATTACCGTAAAGGATAAAAATATTATTAATCAGAGTAAAACCAAAACAGCTATTAATATTGCGAATAAACTTATTAAAAATCAAGGAAGACTATTAGTAAGGAAATCTGGGACAGAACCTAAAATTAGAATAATGGGTGAGTCATATAATCAAAAATTATTAAAAAAATGTATTTTAGTAATAAAAAAAACTATTCATTAAATTGAAACCTAGATCTAAAATATTAATAATTGCAGGAT
>MDTF01010187.1_pt1 | contig 13695 bp, 12 predicted proteins | sample 811191 | NCBI WGS metagenome assembly MDTF01 (sample SAMN05326649, study PRJNA326480) | marine metagenome | isolation source: seawater | place: Southern Ocean | collected 2011
CAATCTTTTGGTTTGGCTATTGCTTTTTGCGTTAGTAAGGAAAATTGCCCAGATAACTTCAAAGCGTCGCATTTTCTTATTAGGCTTTAGTGCTAGCGTTCATACTTGTCAGACAATGTACACTAAAAAACTAAATTTCGTGAACTAGTATCTACTTCCACGGTCTAAAGTTTCTCACATGCTTACTTCAAATAAACCTCTCTGAGCGTGTAGGTATTAGCATTTAAGCCATTTTTTTCGATCTTTTTGAATTAACACCTTCATTCAACGGTCACAAAAACCAACGACGGATAGCTTTTTTTCGTGTGTGCCCAAAAAAAAGCTATTTTAGACATTAATATACTTGTCTATCGTTTCGTGCAAATGCCGAATACGCGATTCCTGATAGCTGGCCAAGCGTGCCTTGCCAATCTTAGAGGCCTTCATACCCTTGTGCAGGGCCTGCAAATTATCGATGTCTTGATCAAACACTTCCCCAAGTGCGCCCAACTCGGGTGCCTGTGTAAAGGACAGGGTTGGATCAAGTACGTTTAACTCGCAGGCATCCGGCCGTTGAGAGCCCTTAGGGTAACGCAACAGCACGCGCACGTTCATGATGCAGGTTTCGTGGTCGTCGCCATTCGGTCGGAACTGATACACGATGTTACCGTGGTAACCGATCCATACTTGAAAGTTTGGAAACGAACTGTAGAGAATGGCATCGAGCAGCTCCGAGTGGGTTGCATTGTCGAGGTTCTCGCCGCTGGCCTCGGCAAACATCTCGCGGTTGAGTTCGCCAATATACTCGCGTGCACTGACGTCGTCGGGCAGTTCCAGCCCCTCGTCACCATCCAGTGCCATGCGTCCCGAGAGTTCTAAAATATCTCGCATAGTGGTTTTTTCATCCACACCTGAAATGTGTGGGCTCGGAATGGCCATCGGCGTCACGCTGCGACTGACGTTGTCGCCAAAGGGGTCATATTGGCTGTTGGCGTCACCGGTAAAAGTCATGATCTGTGAGTGCGTCTCGAGAGTGTGATAGGACTCCATAAACGCTTCGTGCGCGACCTTCCAGTTACTCGGCACGATCCGTTGTACATTTACCCCAGTAAAATAATCGTGCAGTGGAAAACGCGCAAAGTGATCGGGCAAGACCCCGAGATAATTTTCCAGAGGTTCACACTGATCGTCAAAATTGATAAAAATAAAGCCGCCCCAAGTTCCGAGTTGTAACTGCGGCAGGCGCATGTCGACCTCGTCTAGGTGGCCAAAATCCCAAGCGCAGGGCATGTGTGAAAAGCTGCCATCGAGTCGCCAAGTAAAACCATGAAATGGGCAGCGCAATTCGTTGGACTGACCGCTTTCATCGCGCAAGGTCCGCCCTCGATGCAGGCAGGCATTGACGAAGGCGCGTATTTTGTCGTCTTCGCCACGTACCACCAACACTGATTCGTCACAGATATCATAGACAAAGTGATCGCCGGCCTCTGGAATATCTTCTTCGCGGCAGGTCATTTGCCAGACTTTGGGCCACAATTTAGCTTTTTCCGCAAGATGGAAATCCCGTGAGATATAGCGCTCAAACGGCAGGTCATCGTCGCCCTTGTCGGGGTTGATATTCTCGCGCAGGTAATTGGGTACCGGCACTTCTTCGCGATCCAACAACTCCTGAAAGCTGATCGCGTCGCAACGCGCGCTGCCTTGAGGTTTTATGTCTATTTTCGAGTTCATTTTTTAACCCTCTATTTTTTAGATTTAACGCTTATCGAGTCGTCTTTCGTGCGCCCTAAACCACGATTAAGCTCCATTATCTATCGACTGAGAATCGTCACCCCACTGATCCCAGGCGCCCCATAAACATGGGTATAGCCGGTTTTCGGATTCCCCGGAACTTGACGAGCACCGCCCTGTTGTCTCAGTTGTACGCAGATTTCGTGCACTTGGCGCAATCCTGAGGCGCCGACTGGTTCGCCATTGGCCAAACAACCGCCATCGGTATTCACTGGAAATTTACCACCGATCTGGGTGTGCCCATCCCGCAGCCACTGCTCTTGCTCGCCGTGCTCACAAAAACCGTTCTCCGCCATGTGAATAATCTCAGCGCCACTTTCTGTATCTTGCAGTTGCGCGATATCGATATCTGCGGGCCCAATGCCGGCCTGTTGATAGGCGGCTTGCGAGGCGATAACGGTGGGCGAATCGGCTTGTTTGATCGGTTGCGACGGGCTAAATACTTCGAAGCTGCCGTAGTGCCGGGTACGCACTGCGGTGGCATTGAGGAATATCGGTTGGGTGGTATAGCGCTTGGCCTCTGCCGCACTGCACAGAATAAGCGCTACGGCGCCCTCTGCGGGGCTACAGAACATGTACTTGCGCAGCGGATGACTAATCATCGTCGAGGCCATGATGTCCTCGCTACTCAACGCCTGTCGCCGCCATGCGGTGGGATTGATCGAGCCGTTATGGAAGGCCTTTTCGGCGACCGCGACCAGCGCTTTTTCGGAAATATTATGATCGTGCATGTAGCGCTGAATCTTCATGCCAAAGTACTGTGTGGTCAGCATCAGACCAATCTCGCCATACCAGTCATCGATTCCCCAGTCTGCGGGCGAGGCGTTGAACGCCCCCGGCGCGTGCTTGTCAAAACCGAGTACTAGCGCATTTCGGTACTCGCCAGATTTGACCGCTGTGTACGCCGCATGCAGGGAACTACCGCCGGTGGCACAACCATTAAATATATGCGTAAACTGAAGGCCGCTCAGGCCCATCTCATTGACGATCGCATCGGCATTGCCGCCGTCTTGACTGCCGCCGTAACCGCACTCGATATCGCTCCAGTCGACACCCGCATCCGCCAGCGCCGCGCGGGTTGCCGCGGCACCCTGCTGTAAGCCGCTCATCGATGGCGTACGCCCAAAGGGATGTAGGCCAATACCCACGATTGCTACGTCCATTAGCTCACCTCCAAGCAGTCGAAGGCAAAGGACAGGTTGTGACCACCTTGGTCGTTGCGCGAAAAGCGCTCGATGACCAGCCGCATGGGCATGCCGATGTGCAGTTTTTCTGGGTCGGAGGTGAGCAGTCGTGATTCGATCCGCACGCCGGCAGGCATTTCTACATAACCAACGCCGTAGGGTTCAAAGGTGGCGGTAGTTTGGTCAGTGACATAGGGAGGTTTGGGTAAAAAATTTTGCACTGTCCAGGTCCACAGAGTTCCGCGATCGCCCAGCTCGATTACCGAGCTTCCGGTGCCACTGCAGTGTCGGCAGGAGCTCTGCGCTGGAAAACTAACTTCGCCGCAATGCCCGCACAGACCTCCGAGCAGTGATGGGTTGTCCGCCGGCCAGGTAAAAAGATTGGCGTGTATCGGCTTATCGCTCATGTTGACTCCGTATCATGGCTACGCTCATTGGTGGATGGCGCGATTGATCGAGTCGAGGATCGATTCGTGAATCGCCTCGGATACCGTGGGATGCGGGAAAATCATCTCCGCCAGTTGACGGTCGTTGAGCTCTGCGCCCATGGCGATAACCAAGCCCTGAATTTGTTCGGTGACTTCGGGGCCGATCATGTGAGCACCGATCAATTTTCCGCTATCGGCATCGAATACGGTCTTTACTAGTCCCTCGGCCTCCTGAATCGCCAGTGCTTTACCGCTGGCTTGCAGATCAAAGCGGCCAATGCGGGTAGCGATGCCGCGTCTCGTCGCCTCATCCTCGGTCAGGCCGACGCTGGCAATCTGCGGCCGGCAGTAGGTGCAGCCGGGAATTTGATCGGTCGCCAGTGGCTGCGCCGACGTCTCGCCGGCAATTCGCTCGACGCAGAGTATTGCTTCGTGACTGGCCTTGTGCGCAAGCCAGGGTGCACCGGCTACATCACCGATTGCGTAGAGGCCGACGAGATTGGTTCTACACCACGGATCGGTGGTAATAAAACCGCGTTCGGTGGCGACGCCAAGGGCTTCTAAGCCGAGGTTTTCTATGTTGCCGGTGACGCCGATGGCAACGATGGCGCGGTCTGCGCAAATGCTGATCGGCCCCCGCGGACTATCGATATCAGCCTCTACATGTTCGCCAACGGTACGAAGATTAGCGACCGTTGCCGACGTTTCAATGCTGACTCCGCGGCGCGTAAACGCTTTTGCAGCGCGCTCAGAAATTTCCCGATCTTCGGCTGCCAACACGCGGTCGAGGGCTTCGACAACGGTGACCTCAGAGCCGAGATCACGGTACAGGCTGGCGAACTCCATACCGATCGCACCCGCGCCAATGATCAATAGCCGCTCGGGCAGTACTGTCGGCGTCATCGCCTCGCGCGCGCCCCAAACTCGATCGCCGTCAATCGTCAGTCCGGGCAGCTGCCGTGCCCTGGCGCCAGTGGCGAGGATAATGTGCATCGCATCGAGAGCCAGCGTTTTGCTCTCGGTGGTCACGCTCAGCTTGCACTTGCCAGTGACAACCGCTTCGCCTCGGTACAGGGTGACATTATTTTTTTGCAGTAAATAATCGATGCCTGAGCTCAATTTTTCGGCTGCGCCACGACTATGGGCGACCAGTTTGGCAATGTCGAAGCTGAGGTTGTCAGCGCTAAATCCCCACTGCTGCATAGTACTCAGTGTGTGCGCCACCTCGGCTCCTTTAAGTAGCGCCTTGGTGGGGATGCAACCCCAGTTGAGGCACACTCCACCGAGATGCTCGCGCTCTACTAGCGCCGTCTTAAAGCCTAACTGTGAGGCCCTGATGGCAGCCACATAGCCACCTGGGCCGCCGCCGACCACCACCAGATCAAATTTGTCTGCCATATAATATCCCTACCCGAGCATGGTTGCCGGTTGATCGATAAAGCTCTTTAGCTGCTGGAGAAATTTGGCCGCTATCGCGCCGTCGATCACCCGGTGATCGCTGGATAGGGTCAGGGTCATAACGGTCGCCTGTCGAACACCGCTATCGCCATCCGGGCGCAGTTGCCGCTCGCCGACACCGACCGCTAAAATCGCCGCTTGGGGTGGATTTATAATCGCATCAAACTGACTGACACCAAACATTCCAAGGTTTGAAATGCTAAAACTGCCCCCTTGAAATTCCTGCGGTTTGAGCTTTCCGATTTTTGCCCTGGTAGCTAAGTCGCGCATTTCGTTTGATATTTCCACCAGACCCTTAGTTTCGGCGCGGCTAACAATCGGCGTGATCAGGCCGTCTTCGAGCGCTACCGCCACCGCAATATCGGCGTGCGGCATCGGTGTGATCTGACTGCCATCGAACTGGATGTTGACCGCGGGAACGGCGGCCAGCGCCATTGCAGTGGCTTTGATCAGACAGTCATTAACTGAAATGTTGGCGTCGTTGCGGGCGTTATTCAACTGCTTGCGCAGCGCCAATAGGCGGTCGATCTCAACCTCGATACAGGCGCGAAAATGCGGCGCTTCACGTTTTGAATCTTGCAAGCGCTTGGCGATGGTCTGGCGCATTGCCGACAGTGGTTGTGGGCTGGGCGCCGATGATGCCGGCGCTGAGGTCGACTCGCCGACTGCACTGGCCGTCGACGCCGAGCCGTTGATGGCGCTGTTGCGTTGATGCGCGGCAACTTCGACGTCTGCCTTGCTGACTCTTTGGTGGCGGCCGGTGCGGCGACAGTCGAGGAGATTGATGCCGAGTTCAGTGGCCAGTCTGCGCGCCACAGGCGTCGCGGGCACCTGACTGTCATCAGCGTTGTTGCCGTTAGAAGAAGATGGCGAGGAAGCCTTACTGACTAAATTAAATCGACCGCCGGCGGCGATAACCGCCTCGCGCAGGTCGTCGACGCTGATGCGACCATGGCGACCGGTACCGGTCATCGAGCCCAGGGCGATGCCGTGTTCGGTCGCCAATCTGCGGGCCACCGGTGTGGCTGCAATATCGTCGTCGTCACCGCGTGCCGCGAGGCTGGCTGGAATAGCGAAGTCGGCGCCGCTAATGACTGGCGCGGGCGCGGGCGCGGGCGCGGGTGAGGGTGAGGGTGAGGGTGAGGGTGAGGGTTTTATGGTGGCGGGAGCGGCAGTTCCGCTCAGCGCCAGAGATTGACTGGTGACGACCGGCGCTGGCGTCGGCTCGGCAACACTCACGGCAGCACTGCTTGCAGCGGTATTGGCAGCGATAAAAGCGTCGATCTCGGCGCTCGATGCATCCGCGGTGGCGATCACCCCGAGCGCGGCGCCGACGTCTAAAAGATCACCTTCAGAGGCTAAGATCTTCACCAACGTACCGCTTTTAGATGCGGTTAAGGTGTTGACGATTTTGCTGGTTTCAATGTCGACGAGGTCGTCGTTGACGGTTATTTTTGCACCTTCATTGACCAGCCAGTTACTGATCGTGCCTTCAGACATTTCCAAACCCCATTTGGGCATAGCCACCAGACTTAATTTATCGCTCATGGTTAAGCCTCCAATGTTGCGCGGACTGCAGCTTCGATGCGCGCAACGGTGGGTACATAGATGTCTTCCAGGCTCGGTGCGAAGGGCACAGGACTGTGCGGCGCGGCTACTTTAGCGATCGGTGCGCGCAGGCTATGAAAGGCTTTTTCGGCGACGATGCTAGAAATTTCCGATGCCATGCTGCAGCGTTCGTTGGCTTCGTCGACAATCACCAACCGGCCGCTGACTTCGACGCTCTCGAGAACTGCGCCCTCGTCGATTGGCGATACGGTGCGCAGGTCGATGACATCGGCATAGATACCCTCGGCGGCCAGTTTGTCGGCCACTTCGTTACAGCGCAGTACCATGCTCGACATGCTAACGATGGTTATATCGCTCCCCTCGCGGGTGAACGCAGCCTGGCCAAAGGGGATTAAATAATCCTCGTCAGGGACTTCGCAACTAGTGTCATAAAGCGTTTTGTGCTCCAAAAATATGACCGGGTCATTGTCGCGTATAGCCGTCAGTAGCAGCCCCTTGGCATCGTAGGCGTTACTCGGCATTACCACTTTAAGCCCCGGCACACTGGCAACCAGCGGATGGAGCATATTGGAGTGCTGGGCTGCGGCGCGCATGCCAGCACCGACCATCGCCCGAACCACGATCGGCGTGTCAGTTTTACCGCCAAACATGTAGCGAAATTTTGCCATCTGATTGTAGACCTGATCAAAGCAAACGCCGATAAAGTCAAAGAACATCAGTTCGACCACGGGCCTCAAGCCAGTGCAGGCAGCCCCTGCGGCCATGCCGATAAATCCGGCCTCGCTGATGGGCGTGTCGATCACGCGTTCGCGACCAAATTCTCCGACCAGTCCTTTAGTGACCCCAAACACTCCGCCAGCGGCATCGTCGATGCCGTCGGCTCCCGCGCCTCCGGCGACGTCTTCGCCGATCACCACGACCGTTGAGTCGCGACGCATTTCGCTGTGCAAGGTCTCGTTGATCGCTTGTCTTATTGTTTTAATTGACATCACAGTGTCCCTATTTAGTAGTTGCTGTATACATCAGTGAGGAGCTCGCTTTCCGCTGGGAATGGGGCGGCAAAACCCTCTTCCACGGCGCTGTCGATGAGCGTCGCTACCTCGCGATCGATGGCATTTAATTGGCTTTTCTTGAGCAGTTTTTCACTGATGACGCGTTTGGTAAAGATTTTTAGGCAGTCGCTATCGCGCCGTAATCGTTCCAGTTCGCCCTCGCCCCGGTAGAGCTGGGGGTCGCCGATAAAATGGCCGTTAAAACGCACTGCGCTGGCTTCGATAGCGGTGGGTCCACCGCCGCTTCGAGCGCGCTCGACGGCTTCTTGCATCGCCGCATAGACGGCGAAAAAGTCCAGCCCGTCGACCCGCAGTGCCGGCATGCCGAAGGCCTCTGCACGGCCTGCTATATCGCCACAACCGACCGCGTAGGCAGCGCCTGTATGCTCGCCGTAGCCATTATTTTCATACATAAAAATGGCCGGTAGTTGCAGCACGACGGCGAGGTTCATAGACTCAAACACGGTGCCCTGATTGGAGCCGCCGTCGCCTGTAAAGCTCAGTGAAACATTGTTGGTGCCGAGAGTTTTCGCGCTGAGTGCGGCGCCAATTGCCAGTGGTGGGGCACCGCCGACAATCGCATTGGCACCAAGCATGCCTTGATCGATATCGGCGATATGCATCGAGCCACCTTTGCCGCGGCACAGACCCGTGGCGCGACCCATGATTTCAGCCATCATACCTTTGATGTCACAGCCTTTGGCTATGCAGTGGCCATGGCCTCGGTGCGTGCTGCCGACGTAATCGTCTTTGGTCAGGTGCATGCAGGCGCCGGTGGCGACTGCCTCCTGCCCGTCGTAGACATGAACAAACCCCGGAATACCTCCCTGTTCAAACTCCACGGTCACACGCTCTTCAAATTGGCGTATGGTCCGCATCGTTCGATAGGCATTTAACAATTGTTCTTTTTGAAGCACTATGCTTACCCCTATTTATTGGTTTATCTCTGTGTTATCAGCTCGATTATAGTCGTTATCATTTAAAAAACAATCCTGTATGTTTTGGCCGGTAGATGGCATTTTTAGCCCAAATACGCTACCATCCGAAGTGAGCGGGTATGTGTCTGATCGCGCAACAATTGCTTTTTCACAATGGCTTAGGGATAGTATAGGTAGCATGGGTAAATTGGAAACTTCGCCAAAAAACGGCGCTAGAAAAAGTGTCGGATGGCAGGCAGAAAAGAGCACCATGATGCAGGGGGCTATTTTGGAGTCGGCCATCGACTGCTTTATTGATCTCGGCTATTCAAATACCACTACCGCCAAAATTGCCGAGTACGCCAAGGTGTCTCGCGGCGCCATGATGCACCATTTCCCCTCACGGTTGCGAGTCTTGCAAGCGGCCATCGAGTACCTGCATAAAAAACGTCTTCAAGAGTACGATACGCTGATGGCAAACATCGACGCGCCGGATCGGGCGCTGAGTCGTGAGGTGTTTTATGAGTCAGTACAGATGGCGTGGCGTTATGCCAATTTGCCGTCATTTACGGCTTATCAAGAGATTCTTGCGGCGTCCAGAACCGATCGAGAACTCGCCGAGTTTATGGCCCCGGTGGAGCGCGATTTTGAGAACCAGTATCGCGAGCATGCTAAGTCAATGTTTCCCCATTGGTCCGATCTGGGTGAGTATCTGGATTTGGCGATCGATGTAGTGGTTTTTACCACCCAGGGAATGGCGCTCAGTCATATGGTGCAAAATAAACAGGCGCGGGTCGATAAAATGCTCAACTTTATCACCGATCAGTTGCAGTTGATTTATGGCTCGGCGGTTAGCGAGAGCTAAACGTCCTTCGGGGTCTACACTAACCGTGGTTGATCAACCACGGGCTATTTCACGATTGTCAGCGATGGCTTACTGCACTCAGCATTGGGGGTGGGGCAGTGCGCCATGGTGCTCGGTTGATTTTTTGCTGGCAATTATACAACAGCTATTAATTGTCGACTGCTCTCTACGATCTGTTATTTGCCGCCGATTGGCGAGTTGCTGGCCGCCGCTGATAAAGCAGTTAACCGCTCGATAGGTCGGCCAACGAGTCATTCGCTAACCACGCACAAGTCAACCAGCCAGCAATGAGCTGGCTAGCCGACATCAGCATCACAAACCACCGCTAGGCGGTGCTTGTCTGCGGTTTGTCTGCGGCAACCTTTTCGAGGTTGGCAAGTTCACCGTGATCTAGCGGTGCTTTGCGATCCGGGTCAATGCCCATTGAGGTAAGAAAATTGCGGTGCATATTGATCAGCGCCGGTTCGTTTTTACCAAAAGTGGAGAATTGTTTGCGCTTGGCATTCAAGCTTTTCTGGACGTTGCCGCTGACCCAATAATCCTCTTTGTCGACCACGAAGACAATAAATTCGAAGTTCTCTTGCGGGGTGGTCCCCGACCAGCCAATGCGGTCGAGATCGCCGCGCCAGTACGATCGATATCGGGTGGTGTGCTCACCGACTTTTTTGCCCGGATAGAGCGCAAAAAACTCAACCCCACTCGGCGAGATTAGCAAACTGACATTGGGGAATAAAAAATGCACCAGTTGAAAGTGCGTCTGAATGTCCATGCCCCACGCCGCATCGTCGGTGCCACGTAGATCGAGGATCGGTTTATTCGGGAAGGTCAGTCGATGGTGGCGTTGTTGTTGTTCGGGGCCAAAGCGCTTGTATTGGGAGATGTTTCCGAGTGAAAAATCGCCGACCGAATCCCTGTGCAAGATGTCGAAGTGGTAGCCCTCGCAGAAAGTGTCGAGCGCCAGTTTCCAGTTGCTCTTCATGTCCCACACGTGCTCGCCGATAAAGTGCAGATCGTCGAGATTCCAAGATTCAAACCACGGCTGCAGATCGCCGATATGCTCGTCAATGCTGAGTTCTGCCGTTGGGTCTAGACTGATATAGAGCATACCGTACTTTTCATCGCAGGGTAGTTTGACTACGTCACCAGCGCACAGGTTTAGGTCGCCGGCAAGCGCCTTCGCCGCAACCAAGTCAATGTTTTGTAACGCGTATGCCCGACCATCGACTCCGCGCATTAATTGCACTTCGATGTCCTCTAGATCGGCAAACGTCATCACTGCTCCCGGTTCGCGCAGCTCGCAACTAAAGCCGACCAGCAACGGCTGCTTACCGAATAGTTCGGTCTTTTCTTTTTCGAACAGCTGTTCGTCGGTGTAGGTCCAGGTGGGGTGTTGGTAGGGTGCATCGGCGCTATCAGTGGTGCCGCGTTGATGCAGGTCGAGTACATAGTGGGTGATCTTTTTAAGTTCCTCGAGTTCATTCATACGCTGATTCCTCTTTGGTCGGCATAATATACCGCTTCCGCCCGCGGTTTGGTTTGTTTTGGTGTCGATCTTTTTGTGCCGATCGAAGCCCCCGTTTATCTTTTAGTTGCCAATTATGCGGACTCTGACGTCCTCGGTTATTATCTCGAGCGGCGCATAGATTATCTGGCTGCGACGCTTGTTGTTGAGTCTTAATCGGGGCGAGCAGGGCTGTCGGGATCGAGGCCGATAGCGGTTAGGCAGGCCCGCTGCGTATCGATTATCGGCCCGATGCCGGTGCTCGCGTCGTCGTTGGCGCGCGACTGGCTGTGCTGATGTATCAGCTCTCGCATAGCTTCAAAGTGCGCTTGAGCATCGTGCTCTGGATCCGCCGTGGCGGGATTGAGTCGCTGGTAAGACCGGTAGCGGATCAGGTGCTGATCGGGTTCTGAGCCCGGATAGAGAATAAACAGCTCGACTGCCAGTGGTGAAATTAACAAACTGATGTTGGGGAATAGAAAGTGCACGCGCCGCACGCTGTGCAGCGTCTCCGAGGCCCATGTTTCACTGTCGCTGTCGCGCAGTGTGTCTAGGGCATCACTGGCGAAAGTCAGCCGATGGTGCTGGCGATTGGGCCCAAAGCGGTCGTCGTCGGTGATAGATTCGAGCGCCGCTTGCGGCGTCGAGGTGCCCTTAAGCAGCGCGCCGTGATAATCCCTGCACAGACTGTCTAGAGCGTGTTTCCAGTTGCCCTTGGCCTGCCACTGGTGCTCGTCGACGAACGCCGTCTGCTCAAATTCCCAAAGTTGCAACCATGGGCCGAGATCGCCAAGGTGCTGATCGACATCCAACGTTGCGTCAGCGTCGAGACTAATAAAAAGCATGCCATATTTTTCGATGCACGGCAGTGTTTGTAAATTATAGTCGCACTTGTCGACGGCGCCAAAGCTATCTTCTTTAAAAATTTTTTTGAGTTTTCCATCGAGGCCAAAATTCCACGCATGATAGGGACAACTGATGCTTCGTGAATTGCCAGTGCCTTCTTTTAAGCGCGCCGCTCGGTGAGAGCAGATGTTAAGCAGGGCATTGGCTTGCCCTTGATTGTCGCGGGTGATAAGTATCGGCACTTCGAGATCATCGAGCGTAACAAAGTCGCCAGGTTTGGCGATATCGCAACTAAAGCCTACCAGCAGTGGGTGGCGGCCAAACAGCTCACGCTTTTCTAACGCGAATAGCCGTTCATCAGAATAACTCCAACTGGCTGGCGGGCTGGGATGGGCCGCAGATTCAGGGTTGTCTTGGCTGTTCAGTTGAAGCGTGCGCTGGGTAATTTTTGTTAACTCTTCGAGTTCGTTCACCGGCGTTATTCCCTCGCTTAATTATTGCTTTATTGCATTATATTATTATGCGTTGAATTATCTTTGATTTTCGGCCCCGTCGGTAACCTCTACTATTTAGGAGGTGGGCAGCGGCGGCCATTCGCTGCACTGTAGTGACCAAGATCGATAATCTGATGCTTCTCACCGGAGACGGTTTTAGATGTTGAGACGTGGACTATTTTTGGAGAATTGTACTATGACGATAGTGGTATCGGCACGGATTCAATTGCATCGCGATTCATGGCAATCCTATTTGGCTGCGGCGCGGATCATTGTCCCCCTGACACGACAGGAAAATGGTTGCGTTCATTACGGATTTTCGATTGATCTCATCGAGGACTGCGTGGTTTGGATTAGCGAGGAATGGGAGTCAGAAGAGGCGCTGATGGCGCATTTGCAAACGCCACATATCAGCCATTTTATTGCCTTGGCGGAGGGTATGCAGATACTCGATGCGGACATCAAAAAATATACGGTTTCTGCCGTGGGAGGGTTTTAGGGCGGCGCCCCAAAATATAAAAAACACTCTTGTATGTTTTATTTATCTCGGATAAGCTAGGTTTTTAAAGTCTGGTGGATAGGGGGTAGTCATGCATACGATAAAATTACATTCAACTATTACTCAAGACGACATACAGAATTCAGCAAGCTTAGAAGAGGCAGCTCACACGCTGTCGGCAGAAGCTCGTGGCTTGGGCTGGGATCTGGTGGCGTTCCATAAAGATATTAAGGCCAATGAATTGCCGCGCAATGAAGTCGGTGATTTTGTGGCGTCATCCATGGGCTGGTCGCGCGAGTGTCTAACAACATGGGCTGCTTCAGAGATGGCAGCCGTCTGCCCAATCTCTATGCGCTGCTCGGTGACCGATACACCCTTTGCATGGTATCCCGATCCAGAGCGCGGCATCTGGCGCGATCACGCCTTGAACGGGCGCAGCGTCGAAGCGCTCGAACTTTACGGTACCTGCATCGCCGCGGCGGTCACGGTTCCGGTACGCCGACGCTCCGGGCACGGTTACGTGTCCTGGTGTACGTTAGACAAGTCCCGACTGGCTGGGTTGTGCGAAGAGCATTATGCCAGCATGTTTTTGACCTCGCACCTCTTTATGCAGCAGATCGACCACATAGAAGTCGCACACTATCGCGGATTACAGTGTTTTTTAACCGCCCGCGAAGAAGAGTGTTTGACCTGGGCTGCACGGGGCAAGACGGCCGAAGAGATTGGTATCATTTTACGTCGCTCACGCGAGACAGCTCGCTTTCACCTGCGCAATGCGGCGGCCAAATTAGAAGCGACAAACCGCACCCATGCGGTCGCTCGAGCCTGTGGTATGGGGTTGATTTCGGTTTAGTCACCGCCTAAATTGCGCTCTATTCAGTAAGCAAGACCAAAAACCTGGAGATATGGCCGCAGGTCTTAGAGCCGCTCAGAACGGAGTCGAAACAACCACTGACCGCCCCCGGCGAAACTGTGCTAGCGGTCAACGCCGAGGACAATGGCGGGTAAGCTAGCTTCCGTCTAGCTGTTAATACCCAAATGACGCCTCAAACAACGTTTAGAGTTCAATTAGAGTTCAATTAGAGTTCAATTAGAGTTCAATTAGAGTTCAA
>MDTF01001552.1_pt1 | contig 13691 bp, 14 predicted proteins | sample 811191 | NCBI WGS metagenome assembly MDTF01 (sample SAMN05326649, study PRJNA326480) | marine metagenome | isolation source: seawater | place: Southern Ocean | collected 2011
AATTATCATTTTATGTTTAATAATAAAATTTTTATTTTTAAAAATTTTTGATAATTTGACAATATCTTTACAGAAATTTAAATTTGATTTCAGTGAAGACCCATCATTACCTAAAATATTATTACGAGAATCAGATGTAATACCATTCAGTAAGCATGCTACAATATTATTCTTTTCTTTTAAAATTTCTTTATCTTGTCTTATTAATTTTGATCTTGTTGAACCTAAAGTCTCATATAAAATTTCTTTATCTTGTATTAATTTTGATCTTGTTAAACCTAAAGTCTCATAATGTTCAACGATATACTTGGATCTTAAAATTTTTTTAAACCGTATACCTGCTAACATATATAAATCAAAAAAACCCCGATGGTAAAAAATATATGAAGTTAACCTGTCCTGCAAAGAAATAGTTTTTATTTTATTTAAACTTGCAGCTAAAAGCATTGGACATGAAATTAAAGTATCATTATCAAAAAATAAATACTTATAATTATTATTTTTAAAAAAAATATTATATTTTTGAATAGATAAATAAAATTGAAAAAAAATTTTTAAATTTAAGAATTTGTTCTTCTTTATAAATTTTTTATTTTTTAAAATAAAAAGCATAAAAGTGTAAAAGTATTTCCAACTTATTTTGCTAGCTATTTGATGTAACTGTGTGTTTGATAAATTAAAACGCCTTAAATATCTTAATGTTGGTTTGTCAAACGGTTGAAATGATAAAGTGTCAATATTTTTTTTATATAATGGGGATGTTGAAGGTTGTTGGTAAAAAAAAATTTTTTTAAAGAAATTACCATATTTTAAACCGCCATGAGGAAAATAGCCAATGCTACAATTTCTCTCTTCTATATTTTTATTTTTTTTTATTTCATTGTTACTTTTACTAAAAAAATTTATTTTATTAAAAATAACTTTAAAAAATTTGATTGAAGTTAAAAGTAATTCTGTAATTAAAACTGTCATTCCGACTACTTTAAAATTTTTATTTTTTATTTCCTTCATTAATAATAATGATTTTTCGGAAGAAGGTACGTAATAAGCAAGATTATTTGGGAAAAAAATTTTAAAGCAGATATATGAACTACTGTCAATGTATTCAAGCGGTGATAAAAATATGTGATTTTCCAAGGTAAAGATGATCTTTTTATTATCCTCATATCTCATTTTATTTAAATTACAGAACTCATAAAAAAATTTATGTTGAAAATTATTATTTATATATTTTTTTAATAAATATTTTTTTAAATTAATTGACCTGATCGTCTCCTTACCTGTCAAATCTTTAAGCCCTATCTCAAAAAATAATTTTTCTAAGTTTTTTTTAAAAAAAAAATGATTTCCTGCGTAAGTGGCTTTTCTAAAATATATTTTTTTAAAAAATGGAATAAGAAATAAGCTAAAATAAAAATTTATTTTATCTAAATCTTCAAATAAAATAATTTTTTTCATTTAATATCTAATGTTAAATTCTTTTTTATATAAATATTCTTTAATTTCATCATAAGAAAATTGTGAATAATAAAATATACTTCCTGCTGCTACCGCACTAATATCCTGCTTGAAAGCTTCTTGAATATGCTCTGGTTTTCCACATCCACCTGAAAGAATAATTGGTATCTTTAAAGTATCAATTTTTTCTAACAAACTCAAATCGAAACCTTTCATAGACCCGTCATTATCTACTGAAGATAATAAAATCTCTCCAGAGCCAGAGTCTTCAATTTTTTTTATATAATCAAAAATATTAATTTCTAAGTTCTTCTTTTTTGTATGAGAATATAAAAAAAAATTGTTATCTTGAATTTTATAATCTACAGCTGTAGTAATGCACTGAGATCCAAATTCAGTCGCTGCTTCTTTTATAAACTCTATATTTTGTATGGCTTGATTATTTATTATTATTTTATCAGCACCTGCCTTTAATGACTTTTCAACATCGTAAAGGTTTTTAATACCACCACCAAATGAAAATGGCATACTTGAATTTTTTGATAAAATTTTTAATACCTCAATGTTAACCTCTTTGTTTTTGGTTGAGGCCTCAATATCTAATATTATAATTTCATCAACGTCTCTTATATTAAAAACTTTAATTGTTTGTTCAAAATTTCCAACAACTCTATATTTTGAAAATTTAATACTTTTTACTACCTGGTAGTCTCTAAATAAAATTAAAGGAATAATTCTTTTTGCTAGTGTAGTTTTTATCATTATATTTTAAAGACGTATAAAATTTTTAAAAAGCTGAAAACCTGCATTACCTGATTTTTCTGGGTGAAATTGTGTACCAAAATTATTTTCATCACCAATAATAGATGGAAAATTAATTTCATGTAAAGTTTCTGCTAAAATACAGTTTTTTAATATTGGCTTAATATAGTATCCATGGATAAAATAAGCATAAAAATTATCTGGAATATTTAAAAGTATCTTATTTTCTTTTATAAAACTGACCTTATTCCAACCTACATGTGGAATTTTTAAATATTTATCAACTGTCGTTAATTTTTTACATTCTCCTTTGAAAATCCCCAATCCATAATTTTTTTTTTTATCTTCCTCACTCTTTTCAAAAAGAATCTGAGCTCCAAGACATATCCCTAAAGTAAAGTTATTTTTATTTTTAGAAAATAGTAATATTTCATCTAAAAAAAAATTTTTTTTTAAATTTTTAATACCTGCACCAAATGATCCAACTCCAGGTATAATTAAATGATGTATTTTTTTTAAATCATTGACATGATTAATTATCGTAATTTTTAGGTTTTCTATTTTATTTAAACAGTTAAACACAGATGCTATATTATTTGTTTGAAAATCTAAAATTCCAACAGACTTTTTAATCACTAAAGCTATCCATCCATATTTTTTTGGGAATTAAATTATTATCTAAATCTCTAATAAATTCTTTCTTATTTTCATCAAATTCAAAAAGCTTCTTATTGGCAAACTCATCAACTTTCATGAAAAATTGCTCCTCAGAAATTTTCAAAAAATCTAAGAATTCTTTAAAATATCTTTTAGGTAACTTTCCATCAAAATTAATAATTAATTCTTTTGCTTTTTTCCTAGTTATCATTTTATTTCTAACTTGATATGAGGCATGATCAGTAGCTCTTCCATATCCATATTTTATAAATTTAAAATATTGATGATAAGGCATAAAACCACAATCTAAATCTTCAAAATTTGTAAATGAATCCTCAGCGCCAACACCTTCTTGCCATCCATATTTTTTTATAATTTCTATATTATCATAAAAATTCCATTTAAAAAAATGACCTAAGTCAATTCCCACAATATCTGAAGCCAAATTTTCTGGAAAAATATAAGGCTGTAATTCCTTTAATTTTAATGATTGATCATATTTGATGATGTCCTTCAATCTAAAGCCATTCATCCCAATGTACTGCTCTACAAAGCTTCGTGTTACAAGCTCTACACCTGGTTCATAAAAAGTGTTCTCTAACCCCAATCCTATTGTTCCTCTTGGCTCTCCATAAAATGTAAAGGGTATTTTCATTTGATTGGCAATAGTTAAGGGCCAGCAGTAAATGCCAACATGGTTTGGCCATTCATGATCTCCAACTATATCAAAACCTATTCTAGATAACTTTCTATAATTTGTATTTTTTTTAAGCTCTAGCAAATCAAATCCAAAATTTTCTTGTAAATTCTTTAAATTTTTTTTTCCAATTTCTGTCGGGTATGAAGGTTCAAAATTTAACAAAAGTGCATTTAATCCTAATTTTTCTTTAACAAGATAAGCTTGATACGTACTATCTTTACCACCACTCACTGCTATAGTGCAATCATAAGTGTTTGCATCTTTTCTAGTATCTTTAATTTTTTCAATTCTTTGAAGGAGTTCTGAATTTCTTTCTACCCAATTAATATTATTGTAATAATCAGTATAGTTACAAGCACCACATCTTTTTCCTCTTTCAAGCTCTAAATCAGGCTTTGTATTAGGAAACAGACAATTTATACATCTAAAAAAATATGGATCACTCATTATAAAAAATTTTGCCTCTTATATCTCTCATTTTTTAGTTATTAAATAACTATTTTTAGGAATTTTAAATGATTATATAGTTTTTTAGTTTTTGGTTTTTTTAATTTTATAATTTTTGAAATCTCATCAAGACTGTTAAATCCATCAGCATATTGAATAAAGTTGAGATAATTTCTTATATTTTGATTCCAAACTGTCCTGCTTAAAGTGGGATACATCTTTCTTTTTGTTAAAAAAGGTTCACATATAATATTAGTCCTAGGGTTTTTTGATATTTTTTTTCGAAGGATTGTCTCTTTTTTAAACATTTCTTCATTATAATTAACTAAATTTTTAATAATTTTTCTTATAATATTTATGCTTCCAGAAAGACCTCGATTAGTGACTAAGTCAAAATTATCTAATGATGTATGATATTCTGGAAACTTTCCATACTTTGTCCTCATCACAGATATAAAAGGTAGATCTACTCCTGGTGAACTAAATTGTCTTTCATCTGATCCTCTTTCTAAAAAAGAATACGACTTATATTTTATATTATTTTTTTTTAAAACTTTTTTTGCAACTTTATCTAGGATTGAATCTTTGTACTTTGACATCAGCAAAGAATAATTTCTTTCATCCCCAACACATGTCAAATTAATGCCTCCTAAGACATTTTTTTTTATATTTTTTAGATTAGTAGAAATATACGCAATTGACCCAATAGTTTCAGCAATAAATATAAATCTTAAAGAAATTTTATTTTTTTGATTTTGGAAATGTCTAATTAACCCAAGTGCCACAAGAGGTCCTGAAAGTTCATTATTCGCCATTGATGGATGGCATATGTATGTGGAAATTAAGATTTCTTTTTTACTTTTTCCAGGTATCAGATATTCAGCATAATGCATATGACCATTTTTTTTAAATTTTGAATTAATACAGACTTTAAATTTATGATTATCGGAATAGTCTTTGTTTAATTTCTTAAGACTATTGTGTGAAAGACAAAAACCCCATGCTTTTTTATAATAAGAAGTTACATATGGAATGGCGTCTGGCAATTTTTCTATGGAATATAAGTTTTTTAAAAGATTTTTTTTTGTAATAATCTTTTTAAATGGTTTTGAATAACCAACTAAATGTAAATTATTTTTTTTAAAATCTATAATTCTGTTATTATCCTGATCTTTAATATATGCATCAGAAATATCCCACTGTGGTGGAACGGTCCAATCAAAAACTTTAGTTCCTGACTTTATTTTCTTTATGTTGAGTTTTGGAATTTCTCTTTTTAATATTTTTAACGTTTTTAAGTTACCACTACCAGTTAAACTTCTGCATATAGGAAAAAGTTCTTTTCCAATCTTAATCAAATTTTTCATTTTCTTGATTTATTTTAAATTACTGATAATTACAATCATAAATTATTTTATATATTTTTGAAACTTTAAATGAACCATATTTCCTATCTCAAAAAAAATAATTTTACACCCTCCCTTCTAAACAAAAAAAAATTAAAAGACCTTTCAAAAAATGGTTATTGTTTAATAAAATCTGAAAAAAAATTTTGGGAATGGGTTGATTCAAGTCCAAAAAAAATAAGAAATGTAGTTGACAAATTACTTAAGATTGAAGGCTTAAAGGCTGGATCAGAAGGAAAGGAAAAATTTACTATTCAAAAAGGTCAATCACTAGAACCAGGAACAAATCGTTTAAGCAACTTACTTAATAAAGATAAAGTATTTAGAAAAATATCTACTTATCCAGATTTTATTTTTTTTGCTAAAGAAATTATAAAAAAAGAATTTAAAATATCAGCTGTTGAATTCAGAGAACCCAAAAAAAATTATAAAAAACAAGCATTACATATTGACTGGCTTCCAAGAAAAAAAAGATCTGATAGTTTTGAAATGTTATTATTCTTTTTATATCTAGATGATTCAAGCTCTAAAAATGGTGCTACAAAACTTGTGCCAAGGAGTCACCTTAAAATTTCTTATCCAGATTTCTATGGAAATGTTTTTAAAAAATTTAAAAATGAAATAACAATTAATGCAAAAAAAGGAGATATTTTAGTATTAAACGCAAATACTTGGCATAGAGGTGGTTCCAATATAAGTGGTGCAAAAAGAGGTTTATTGAATGTTGAGTACCGCAATAGAAAAATTGATCAACTGCTAAACTTAGATAAATATCTTAACAAAAAAACTAAGTCTAAACTGACTAATTATGAGGAATATCTTTATGCCGTTAGAAAAAAAGATAAAAAACAAAAAAGTGACTCATTTGGTCCTGGACAACATCGAAGAAATTGGTTGAAAAAAAACCCTCAGTATAAATACACTACTTAGTTTTTTTTATTTTACTAATAACTTCATAGATAGATTTATCACTCAACATATTTGATATTTGCTTTGAAGATAAACTTACTGAAAATTCTTTTTCTAAAGCAGATATAATATGTAAATGCCCTATAGAATCCCAATTATCAATACTATCAGCATCTAGTTTAATTTTTTTATTTTTTAATCTTAAGGTTTCTAAGATAATTTTTCTTATCTTTTTTTTTATTTCAATCATTTTTAATAAAATTATTTATAAGTTTATTTTTATCTACTTTGCCGTTCATATTTCGAGGAAAGTCTTTTTTTAAATAGTATATACTTGATGGCACCATATAAAATGGAAAATTGTTTTTAATATAATTATTAATATTTATTTCAATTTGTTTCAAATCATTTTTAGAATCAATATGTATAAAAAAAAATAATTTTTTTTTTTGATTTTCTAAATATGTTAGAGCAATAATATTTTTAATATCATCTAAACTATTTAAATTATTTTCGATTTCTTCAAGTTCTATTCTGTAGCCCTTTATTTTAACTTGATTATCTGCTCTTCCATCTAGATATAGATTTCCATCTCTGTCTTTTTTAACAATATCACCAGTTTTATAATATGTTGTATGATACTTCCCATCATTTGACAGTCTAATGAAATGTTTTTCATTTAAATACTCATTATTCCAATATCCATTAGAGATTTGCTCCCCGCTAAAACATATTTCCCCTTTATTTTGATTTGGAGTATTATTTTCATCAATTAGGCAATACTTTATATTTGGTAATACTTTTCCAATTGAAATTTTTTCATTTTTACTTAATTTTTTATTCACAAAGTTCCAATTAGAAATTATTGAAGTTTCTGTGGTTCCATACGCATTATATATCTCGATATCTTTAAATTTTTTGTAAATCTTATTTGTTAAATTTTTAGGAATAGGCTCACCAGTAAAAATTAAATATTTTAAATATTTTAAACAAGTTGATTTCTCATTATCTGATGCTTCTAAAATACTATTCATAAAGCTTGGCAATGAAAAAATAACATTAATTTTTTTATTATTTAAAAAAAAATTAAAAGGATTAATTCTATAAGAATTTTTATTAAATGGAACTACAGTGCCTGCATGCGTCCAGCATACAAATATATCAAAGATTGATGGGTCAAATGTAATTTCAGAAATGTGAGCAAATCTAAGTTTTGTTTTTGGTTTAAAATAACTTGATTTATTTTTAAGGTATTCAGAAGTATTTTGATGGGATACCATTACACCTTTTGGCAATCCTGTAGAGCCAGATGTAAAGATTATATAGGCCAAATCATAAGAGGTATTAATATTATTTGGTTTTTTTTTGCTTTCATTTATAAAATTTTTTTTAGAAAAAAAATTATTTTCATTTTTTTTATTATTATCAATCACTAAAATATTAATTTTATTAAAGATTTTGCTGTTTTTTAATAAACTTTCATTATCAGTAATTATTAATGATGGTTTAACATTATTAATTATATTTTTTAATCGCTCTTGAGGAAAATTTTTACTAAGTGGAACCCAGCAAGCGCCAGATTTAAGTATCCCTAAAATGGAAAGATATTGATTAATATTTTTTTCTAACAAAATGCAAATTCTATTATTTGATGTAATATCTAACTTCCTTATAAAATTTGCTAACTGATTTGCTTCCTTATCTAGCTGCTGATAAGTAATTTTTTTTCCATGGTCATCAACTGCTATGTATTTAGGATATTTCTTAGCAGTTTCTTCAAAAAAATTATGCTGTAAATACATTTAATCCTGGGGTAAAAATTTTTTTTGATTGTTAAAAGGATTTCTTTTTAAAAAATAAAAACAGTTTTTTTTTAATTCAGATATACCCTCATCTAAGCATGGATTCATATTTATTGCCATCGCTTCAAAATGTTTATTTTTACTTTTTCTTAAAAAATTTTTTTTTAAAAGGTGCATTTGAAAATTTCTTAATTCATATTGTAATTTAATTTGCTTATACCTTAAAAGACTTGACGAATAATGTGAAATTATTTTTCTATTTCTCTTTATAGGAATATTAAAATATTTGTTGTATAAGTATGTTACTCCAAATTTACTTTCAATAAATCTAATAAAAGTGCATACTGACAAATCACATCCTAAAAATATTATATCTGTATTTAATTTACACAATCTGTCCCAAGAAGAACCTAATCCAAAAGATGTTGGGGAAACATTGTTGTTAATATAATTTGCTTTTTTGCCAATTGATGAAATGTTAAAAGTGGGATCGATGGATCTACTTTTACTAATTTTAGCAATATATCGATTTATAGAGCCAACTTCTTTTGAACACATACCTTTATTTAGATCAAACATTTTTTTTGAATTTGAATAATCATAAAATGGTGTCAGTGCAGATATGGTTCCTTGAGGCCCAATCTCTTCTGAAATAAGGTTAATAATTGTTTTGGGTGTGTCTTCAATTTTAATCCCTTGTACTTTTCCAATATTAATCATGGAAGAATGCAAAAGACAACTTGATCCTTTTTTTAACTTTAAACTTTTTAATATTTCTTTTATTTGATCTAACCTTATTTCAATCACAAAAATTTTTTTAGTTTTTTAGTTAATCGTCTTGGCCATCAAGATACCAAACATTCATGGTGCCATCGGCATTAAGCTCAACATTATCTGGTTTTTCCCAGGTAGGATTCCATTTTTGTCGGTCTTCAATATTAAATCCAGACTTAAGCAAAATGCTATTATTAGATTTATTTTTTTTAATTATTGTATCCTCATAAATGACTATTTTTCCAATATCACTTAAAACACAAAATCTTGGTTTTGATCTTCCAGAAAATTCCCCACAGCTACTTAACTTATTAGTTAAATTAAGTCCCTTTTCAACTGACGTTCTGTGATGAGACATTCCACGAAGAGGAATAGCATGGAATAAATAATGTGACTCGATATCATATTTACGTAACAGTGTGTAAAGTCTCTTTAAAGTTTCAAAATTATCATTAACACCCTTCAAAAGAGGGTTTTGATTATATATCCTAAATCCTACTGATTTTAATTTGTCCAATGAATCAACACTTTCTTCCCAAAATTCAACCGGATGGTTTATGTGTGTTCCTAATTCAAATCTAACTTTTCCCTTAAACTTATACAGTGTATCAAGCATCTTATCGTTTATTCTTCCAGGATCTTGAAATGGTACTCGACTTGCAATTCTAACAATCGAAATGTTCTTCGCATTATTTAAAATTTCATTTAATGTATAATCTAAAAGAGGTATGCTCATTAATGGATCACCTCCGGTTATAAGAACTTCATCCAACTCATCCATTGTTCCAATCCATTTAGTAGCCAAAGAAATTTCCTCTTTCTTCATAGTTTGAACTGGATATTGGCCTCTCAAACACCATCTACAGTGTGCAGCACAGACTGTTGTTGGTTCAATAAGGACTGTAGATTTATAAAGTCTTTCAAGTCCTTTAACTTTTTGATTATCATGATAAACTCTAAGCTCAGATTGGTAATGTCTCGGTTTTTCAAGATTAGGCTCAATAACTTTTTCTAAAGTATTTTTATAGTATTGATTTGCTAATGCTAAATAATCATCACTATCTTCACCACTTTTTTCTTTTATTTGAGAAATCTTTGCTTGAATAAAGGGTGATATAAGTTCTTTAAAGTCATCTAAATTTTTAGTTCCAGCCATTTTTATATATGTTCAATAATTATTAAGTATTTTATAGCGATAATGAAAATGAAATCAATAAATTTACCTGATAAATCATAACTTGCTGATCTTATTTAGTAATTGAGAAATTTTTTTATCATTGGTATTAATTTTTTTTAAGACTGAAGATGATTCTTTTGGAGCATATTTCAATGCAATTCTTAAAAGATCCATCCAATTTTTGTTGTTTTTAGACCTTGTTTTCTCAATTAAATTTATTATTGATTTATAGTTTTTCATAAAAATAAGTATTAAATATATTTTAAATGATAGTGAAAATAAACAAAATAAAAATTGGTTACAACTATCCTCCTGTTTTAATTGCTGAAATTTCAGGAAATCACAACGGAAGTAAAAAAAGGTTTTTACAACTAGTAAAGTCTGCCTGCATAAATGGTGCTGATCTAATAAAGATACAAACTTATGAGCCTAAAGATATTACGCTTAAGGGTAAAACTGATCAATTTTATATTAAAAAAGGTGTTTGGAAAAATAAGCATCTTTGGAATCTTTATAAAAAAGCATGCACACCATTTGCTTGGCATAAAGATGCATTTAGGGTTGCTAAAAAATATAAAAAATTGATATTTAGCAGTCCATTTAGTTTGAGAGCTGTAGACTTGCTAGAAAGTCTTGATTGTAAGTTATACAAAATTTCTTCTTTTGAAATAACTGACATGAAATTGATTAATTATATTGCATCGAAAAAAAAACCTATAATAATGTCGACTGGTATGGCAACAAAACAAGAGATAAAAAATGCCATAAAAGAAATTAATAAATTTCATAAAAAAATAATAATTCTACATTGTGTTTCTTCCTACCCAACTGAACTAAAAGATACTAATTTGAAAAAAATCCAACAGCTTAAAAAGTCACATAAAAAATATTTAATAGGCTTATCAGATCATACTAATGATATTTTTTCCTCTATTGCTTCTATTCCATTTGGAGTTGTGGCTATCGAAAAACATTTTAAAATTAATGATAAAATTACAACAGAAGACTCAACATTCTCCATTACTCCTGAAAAATTAAAAAGTTTAAAAAAAAATATAGTTGATTTACATCTGTCATTAAATTCAAAACAAAAAAATGTAGAAAAAATAAATAAGGTTTTAAGAAGATCAATTTATGCAAAAAAAAATATAAGAAAAGGATCAAAGTTATTGCCTGAAAATATTGAAACCTTAAGACCATTTATCGGAGTGTGTGCCTCAAAATTCTTTAAAACTATAGGTAAAAAGATAAATAGAGATGTCAAAAAGGGAGAGCCTATCTTTAAAGATATGATGGTTTAACTTTCTACTTAATTTTATTCAAAAAATGCTAAGGTAAAAAATGACAATTAATATTAAAAAAGCTTCCATTAAAGATTCGAGTTTTTTTTTTCTATTAAGAAATGAAAAAAAAGCATTAAAAAATTCTTTTAATTCAAGTCCTATAAACTTAAAAAGTCACAATCATTGGATAAAAAAACAATTAAAAGATAAAAAAAATATTTTATTAATTGCTAAAAAAAACTCTGAAGCATTCGGTATCATAAGATATAATTTAAATGATATGATTGCACATATCTCAATAAATATCGCTAAAAAATTTAGAAATTTAGGTTATGGCTCAACTGCTTTAAAAAAATCAGAAAAGTTTTTAATGGAAAGTCTCATTATTATTGCAGAGGTAAAAAAAGGAAATAAAGGATCATTAAATTTTTTTAAAAAAAATAGATATAGAATTTTTAGTGAAAAAAAACATTATATTTTAATTAAAATTATTAAAAGATAAAATTTTATTTAAATAAAAAAAATGTTTAAAATTAAACAGATTTATTTATAAAGTTTCCTTTAATATTACCTGCTATATCTCTTCTTGTTTTGGATAACTTTAAAGAGCCCTTAACAATTTTATTCATATTATCTAGAGGACAATCGCTTACTTCATCAGTATTCTTTTCTACAAGAATTCTTAAAGAGATTCTTGGATCATCGTGAAGATTTGGTTGCGTTCCATGTAGTAAATTACTATGCCATAAATATAGAGATCCTCCGGACCCAGTTAGTCTTAGTGTTTCTGTTTCTATTGAGTCTCCATAGTTATTTTTATAAATAAACTTATCACTTCCATTTTTATCTGAAATTTTTTCCAAATCGTGTGGAAACACAGTGGCACCTAGTGTGTGAGTTTTAGGAAGAAGATAAAGTGGTGAAGATAATTCCTCAACTTCATCTAAATAAACATATGCGGTTAAAAAATTTGAATCTTTATAGGGAAAATCAATAATATCTTGATGGAAGTCAATACCACTCAAATAAGTTATGTCTTGATATTTTTCATGAACATATTGTCCTAAATTTGAAATTGGTGCTTCCCCAAGATCTTCAAGTATCCACTTTGGAACATCAGCTCTTGGTATTCCCATAACAAAAACATAATCTAAAATGCGAAATTTCTCACCCATGATATGAGATACTGTTTTTTGAAAATTACTTGATCCAAAAACAAAATTTGTATCTAGAACTCCGGCTAAATTTCTCCCAGGTCTAGGGTTATTACCTTTTTGTTTTTTTTTATTTTTGTATTCTTCTTGAGTTAGAAATATTTCTTTATAATCTCTTGTTGAATTGACTTGATCTAAAAGATTTTTGCAAGTCTTCTTGTCAAAAAAAGATGGAAACTGATAATAGCCATTTTCAATGAAAAAATTATCACTTGTAGTTAATTCATTTTTTTTCATATTATTATTGTTCTTATTTAAATATTTAAATTATATTAATACAGTTTTTAAAATAAAAATCATTAGTTTTTTATTTTAGCTTATTTTTTTTTAATCTTAATATTTTTAAATCTAGAGGACTGTTTAAATCATGCACTCTTTCAAAGGGAATTTCTATGATCTTAGATTTATTAGAAATTATTTCTGTATTTTTTAACCAGGTATTTTTAGAGGCCCAATAAAATTGGGCTGCATCAGTATAAAGAATGGATTTTTTATTTTTTATTTTATAACTTACATAATTAATATCTTTTAAAAATTTTTTTTTATTCAGACTGAAATAACTAAAATTATTTATTTCCACTTGCACTCCACTAAAAATATAGTTTTTTTGATTCTTCTTTAAAATTTTTAATCCTCTAATTATATCAGTATGTTTCATTAATGGTGCAGTTGGGTATAAACAGCAAATATTCTCTACATTTTGTAAATCAATTTTTTTCAAAAAACTGCTCACAACACTATGGGTCCCTGTAAAATCATCTGATAATTTTTTTTCTCTTAAAGAAGGAACTTTAGCACCAAATTTTTTAGAAATTTTTTCGATTTTTTTTGAGTCAGTCGAAACATAGACCTCATCAAATATATTTGTTTTTTTAGCTGCTAAAATTGAATAAGCAATAATAGGTTTTCCAAAAAAATTTAATAAATTTTTATTTTTAATTCTTTTACTACCTGCTCTTGCAGTAATAATTGCTATATTTTTTTTCATTTTTTTAATACAAACAAAACTCTTGTATGTTTTTTCAAATTAATTTTTTCTAAAATTTTAAAACCACATTTTTTAAATTCATACTCCCAAAACCTTGGATATCTATGACCTTCA
>MDTF01006842.1_pt1 | contig 13680 bp, 12 predicted proteins | sample 811191 | NCBI WGS metagenome assembly MDTF01 (sample SAMN05326649, study PRJNA326480) | marine metagenome | isolation source: seawater | place: Southern Ocean | collected 2011
AGGAGTCTATAGACCTTGAATGAACTTAATAGAATTTTTATTGGAAGTGATAAGTTTTTTAAAATGGATTTTCTCTGAAAACCAGCGATATTTATACCAATGATCGGGAAGCCAGATTCAGGAATTTTTGACATCTCCATTCGGTTATTTGCTCCTATAAATTGTATCCAAGCTTGCGGATAACGTTTATTTATTTCTTGAGCTATACTGATGGCAGGAAAAATATGTCCACCAGTACCTCCTCCAGAAATTACTACTTTTGGACTTCTATTCATCACCTTGGATGTTTAAAGACTTGATTTCAAGATCTTGGAATGTTTTAATATCGTGATCCATTATTTCTCCGTCACCTCTTCCTCGACTAACAGAAAGTATTATTCCTATGGCGAAACATGTCATCCAAATAGATGACCCGCCAGCACTTACCAAAGGAAGTGTTTGACCTGTTATTGGGAAAAGGCTTGTCGCTACTGCCATATTTATTAACGCTTGTAGGCAAATGGAAAAGCTTAATCCAATAACTATCAATCGACCAAATAAATCTTTTGCTCGATTTGTAACTCTTACGCATGCTAGCATAAACCATAAATACATTAATACTATTACTGTTCCTCCTATTAATCCGTACTCCTCTACTATCGTGGCATATATGAAATCTGAATTATTTTGAGGTAAAAAATGCTTGTGTAAACCTCTTCCTGGTCCGAGTCCAGTTATTTTGCCTTCAGCAATTGCTGTCATAGCAATCTTTTTTTGATAATTCTCAGCATTTTCACCTTCTATTGCGAAAGTCTCTATTCGACTTATCCATGTATCAACTCTATTTGGTATCATATCTGGAAATGCTTTTGCAGTAAGTATGAAAACAATAAGGAATGCAGTTCCGAGTCCAAATAACTTAGCTATGTGTTTAGAATTATATCCTCCGACAAATAAGAGAATTATCGAATTAATAAATATCAATATCGACGTTGATAGATTTGCGGGAAGAACAAGTGCGCAAATAAGAAAGATGGGCCATAATAAAGTTTGGAATGACTCTTTAAACTTCCAAACTCCTTCTTTTTTAGATATAGTTCTTGATATGAATAACAGGAGAGAGACATTAGCTAATGCACTTGTTTGAAAACTCATTCCGAAGATGTAAATCCATCGACTGGAATTGGCTCCACTAATTGTAGCTCCTTGCGCTATTGTGAAAGCGAGTAAAATAATACTAATCCAAAGGAGTAGTGGAGAAAGAGGCCCCCTCCAAAATCTATATGGTATTCTATGAGTCAAAATGGCAAGCAGAAGTCCAAATCCTACATGAATCATATGCATGCCTATACTTGAGCTAGCACTAAAGACTGGTAAGAAGGAAAAAACCGCCAGTAGCATAGTAATCACCCATATTTGAGTGCTACCCTGAAAAAGACGATTAAATATTTCCATTATAAATAAAAGGATTAGAGTTTACGAACTGCAGATTTAAATTGATTTCCACGATCTTGATAGTTTTGAAAAAGATCAAAACTTGCACAACATGGTGATAGAATAATAGTTTCTCCTTTGCTGGCTAATTGGTAGCTTGTTTTTACTGCATCCTCCATGTTTTCGACTTCTGCAAAATGTTCTACATTCTCAGCAAATGCATTTCTAATTTTTGTTATGTCACTTCCAATTGCTACAATTGCTTTTACTCGTTTTTCAACTAGTCCAAATAACTCTGAATAGTCATTCCCTTTGTCTACTCCACCTACTATCCATATTACATTTGCTGTTAAGCTTTCAAGCGCATAATATGTTGAATTAACATTTGTGGCTTTACTATCATTAATAAATTGGATTCCATGTATGGTCCCAATGTTTTCCATTCTATGTTCTAGGCCTTCAAAATTGGCTAGGGACTCTCTTACCATTTCACTTCGAACATTAAGCAAACGCGCGGAGAGCCCTGATGCTAAGGCATTATATGTGTTATGTTTGCCTTGTATGGCAAGATCTTCAATTGTCATAATTTCGTTATTTTTTGTAATGAGAATTAGATTTGATTTTTCTATGAAAGCTCCTTGAGAGGGTTTGTTATCTGGAGTTGAAGTATAAATGGGATATTGATTAGCTTTTACGGACTTTAATTTGGATTTAATAATTTCATCTTCGGCATAAAACAAAAAAGAATCATCTCCATTTTGATTCGATGTAATATGAAATTTAGCTTCAGCATATTCTTCAATTGAATCGTATCGATCAAGATGGTCAGCCGTAATGTTTGTTAATATTGCTATGTTTGGTTTAAACGTTGGGCAGTCTTCTAATTGAAAGCTTGAAACTTCTAAAACATATATATCAGCTGGATTATCAAGAAGTAAGCGCCCAGAACCAACTCCAATATTTCCACCTATTCGAAATTTTATATCATCATTTTCTAATATTTTACCGATTAATGTTGTTACTGAAGTTTTTCCATTAGTCCCTGTAATTGCAATTATTTTTGAGTTTAAGGGTTTGTTTCGGTAAAACCATTCGATATCTGACCAGATTGGGATTCCTTTTTCTCTAAGATGTTTTATGATGGGTGTGTTTGACTTAATTCCAGGGCTCTTGACTACAGCATCGTAATAGATTAATTTATCTAGGCTATGGTTTCCCTCTTCAAATTCAATTCCCGAGTTTATTAGCTCTATTTTATTAGAATAATTAATAACTGCTGCATCTGATAAGAAGACATTGATATTTCTTTTTTTAGCTAAAAGTGCTGAAGCTACTCCACTTTCGCCACCGCCTAGAATTGCAAGTTTAAATACCTCCTTCATGATTAGCGAAGCTTTAAGGTTATTAATGTGAAAATCGCCAAGAAAACCCCAAGTATCCAGAATCTAGTTGCGATTTTAGACTCGTGAAGTCCTTTTTTTTGGAAATGATGATGAAGGGGGGCCATTAAGAATACCCTTTCTCCAATGCCAAATCTCCTTTTAGTGTATTTAAAATAACTGACTTGAATAATTACACTTAAGTTTTCGATGAGGAATACTCCAGCAAGTATTGGGATTAATAATTCTTTTCGAATCACGATAGCAAATACTGCAATTATTGCACCCAATGATAAACTTCCTGTATCGCCCATAAATACTTGAGCAGGGTAGGTGTTGTACCACAAGAAACCTATACATGAGCCTATAAAAGCGGCGGCAAAAACAACTAATTCACCTGAGTTGGGTATATACATTATGTCCAAGTAACTCGCAAAAACTACCGAGCCACTAACATATGCAAGCACAGCTAATGTGAATGCTATTATAGCTGACGTGCCTCCAGCAAGACCATCGAGACCATCTGTTAAGTTTGCGCCGTTACTGACAGCTGTAATTATAAAAATAACTGCTACTATAAAAACTAGCCATCCAAATTTTGATAGACCCAACCAATCTACAATCTTTAAATAATCAAATGTTGCATCCTTGAAAAATGGTATGGTGGTTTTCAAACTTTGTTCGGCATGTCCAAATACAGGTGAGCTTTGAGAACTTTCTCCATAAAGTTGGATTTGAGAGTCAATAGGCACTTCTTCTTTCATTGTAACATCTGGATGAAAAACAAGGGTAGACCCCACTATTATTCCAAGTGTTACTTGCCCTATCACTTTGAAATACCCTCGTAATCCTTGTTTGTTTTTTTTAAAAACTTTTATATAGTCATCGGCAAAACCAATTGCCCCCATCCATAAAGTAGTTAGTAGTAGTAGTTGGATATAAACATTACTAAGGTTTGAAAACAACAAAACAGGTATGACTATTGCGGAAATAATTATTAATCCTCCCATCGTTGGAGTGCCTTTTTTTTCTAGCTGTCCTTCTAATCCTAGATCTCTAATACTTTCTCCAATCTGCTTGCGTCGAAGAATTTCAATAAGCTTACCCCCAAGAATTAGGCTTATTGAAAGGGCACCAAGAATAGCTAGAGCAGCTCTAAAAGTTAGAAATTGAAAAAGTCCAGCTCCAGGAAAGTTTAATTTGTCTAGATATATAAATATGTCGTACAACATTTTTTAGGCTTGAACTTCTGTTAGTAATTTTTTTAAAATAATCACATCATCAAACGGCAACTTTTCTCCATGAATCTCTTGAAATTTTTCATGTCCTTTTCCCGCTAGTAATATTATGTCTTTGGGTTTTGCGTTTTGACATGCTAGTTTAATCCCTTGACTTCTGTCTTCTATTGTGATGCAATGTTTTTTCTCCAAAAGTGTTAAGCCATTTTCCATATCTTTTAAAATATTAGCGGGTAATTCATTTCGTGGATTATCAGAAGTGAATATCACATAATCACTTAGCCTCGCGGCCATTGAGGCCATTTGAGGTCTTTTTCCTGTATCTCGATTTCCTCCACACCCAATAATCGTAATTATTCTCTGTGAGCTATTACGGAACTTTTGTAATGACGAAAGTATATTGTCAAGAGCGTCAGGGGTATGAGCATAGTCAACGATTCCAATAATTCCTTTTGGTCCTTCGATTTTTTGAAAACGACCATCAACAGATTGTAGAGCACTTATCCCCTGTAAGGCTTCAGTGGGTTCTAGTCCAAGTTCTATTGCAGCTCCGTAAACAGCGCAAATATTATAGACATTAAAATTTCCGATCAATTGCATCCAGCATTCACGCTGATTTATGCTAATTAAAGTGCCGCCAATATGACTTTCTAATATTCTTGCTTTAATATCAACGTGTCGTTCAATTCCATATGATACTTTTTTAGCTTCACAGTTTGAGAACATTGTTTCACCATGCTTGTCATCGAAATTTGCTAATGCAAATGATGAAGGTTTAAGATTATCAAAAAGTGATTTCTTTGCAAGAATATAACTATCCATATTCTTGTGATAATCAAGATGATCGCGACTTATATTGGTAAAAATACCTCCTTTGAAACGTATTCCTTCTACGCGGTTTTGCACTAAGCCATGTGAGCTAACTTCGATAAATACTATTTTACATCCGGCCGCTAGCATTTCTGCCATATGTTTTTGAATTGTCCATGCGTCAGGTGTGGTATGAGTAGTTGGTATCTCTTTATTTCCAATTGCAATCTTAATCGTCGAAATCAATCCGGTTTTTATGAGACTATTTTCAAAGAGCTTATATAATAATGAGGCCGTTGTAGTTTTTCCATTTGTACCTGTTATGCCGACTACATGTAATTTTTCAGATGGTCTTTCAAACCAATTACTGGCTACTATAGCATAGGCCTTAGAGGTTGAGATGACTTGTATGTACGTTATGTCCTTAACTATATTTTCTGGCAGAACCTCGCAAACGATAGCCTGAGCTCCTTCTGAGATGGATTTCGCTATGAATTTGTGGCCATCACTCTTAGACCCCTTAATAGCAAAGAATAGATTGTCTTTTTTAATTAATCTAGAATCACAAGTAACCTCATTAATAGCAACTAAAGTAGATCCCCGTAAATCAGTAATGTTGATGCCGTAAAGAATATCCTTTAATAATTTCATCCTAGTTTGATGTAAATTTTTTTACTTTTTATTAATGATTGTGATAAAACAACTTTTCCATGGCCTTCAATTTCTATACTCCATCCAATTTCTTCGTATAATTGAATAACGTCTGATGCGCTCCAGCCTTCCAAACTTGGAGTAAGGCCTTGTTCAAGTTTTTCTGCTGCATAAGCAAATCTGGAAAGTCGCTTCTCGTTCAGATTTTCTGATCTTTTTTTAATGGCGCGAGTCCAATATCCCTCAGATGGTGAGTCAATTTGAGGTGTCATTTTGTGTATCGCCATTGCTACATTCCTAAAAACAGGAGCGGCCACTACATTGGCATAATAACCCGTGGAAATTTCAGGACGATTTATAACAACTATACATGAGTAAATTGGTTTTTTGGCTGGAAAATATCCAGCAAAGGATGCTTGGTATCCTAGATTTTCTGAGTCCCAATAGTTTAATTGAGAGGTTCCAGTTTTTCCTGCAAGATCTAACGAGTCGGTATAAATATTTCTGGCGGTCCCTCTCTTGACAGCTTTTTCTAATAAATCTTGAATTTGGCGTATGCTCCTTTCTGAGGCTATCGACGGATGAATAACTTGTGTTTCGTGTTCTTGAATAATAATTCCATGATCTCTTGTTCCTTCCCAGAGCGTTGGCCTCACCATTTTTCCGTTATTGGCAATCGCATTATAGAATGTCAGTATTTGAAGTGGAGTATTTTCAAGGCCATATCCAAAAAGCATCCATGGTAAGGTAACACCTGACCAATCATCGTCATTTGGTTGAGGTATATGGGGTGAGCTTTCTCCGGGAATTTGTATGCCTGTTTTAGTAGCCAAACCAATTTGATACATACGGTCAATGAAGTCTTGAGGCGTTTTTGAATATTTTGAGTAAAGCGCCTTAACAATTGCAGTGTTTGATGACAGCTCAAGTGCTCTTCCTAATGATATTAATCCATACCCACCTCGTCTCGAGTCTTTTATCTTTTTTCCATAAATGCTAAAAACACCTTTTTCAGTGTCGATTTTTTGAGAGGTGTCAACTTTTCCATCTTCCATTGCAACTAATAATGCTGCCACTTTAAAAGTCGATCCTGGTTCAGACTTCTCCCAAACAGCATAGTTTCGTAATTCCCGATATTTAGCATTTTTTGATGTTCTTCCAAGATTCGAAATTGCTCTTATTTTTCCAGTTTTGACCTCCATTATAACAATACACCCATGGTCAGCATTGTGTTTCTTTAGTTGCTGTTGAAGTGCTTTATGCGCTATGTCTTGCATTCTAGTATTTAAAGTTGTTATAATGTCTTGGCCATTTACAGGTTCAGTTGAATATTCGCTGTCAATTGGTTTCCACTGGTCACCTCCCAAGTTCTGCATCCACCGTTTTCCAGTATGGCCTTTAAGCGTTTCTTGAAATGAGGACTCTAGACCTGCTTGTGCATCTGTTCTTTGATATCCAATGGTTCTCTCGGCGAGAAGACCTAGTGGCATTAATCTTTTGTGGCTTTCTTGGGTAATGAGTCCTGTTGTATATCGATGTCCTTTAAAAAGAGGCATAAGGGCCACTTTTCTGTAATCAGAATAACTTAAGTTTTTTGCTATTAATGCGTAACGCTTTTGTCTAGAGAAGTTGAGTTGTAAATATTTCATCCAAGCTTTTTTTCCTTTCCCGGGAAGTAAGACTGAAAGTTGTTGACTGGTTTCTAATATTTCGGATTTGAATCGATTAGCATCAACTATAGCAGCGTCCCAGCGTAATTCGTAAACTGGCATTGATGTGGCTAAAAGTTGTCCGTCATTAGAGTATATATTCCCCCGGTTTGCTGCAACTTCGCGCTCTTGAATTACTTTTTGTCTTGCGGATGAAATTAGTTCAGAACCCAGCGATAATGATATAAAGTAGAGCCTGAATAGGACTGTAAATGTGAATATACCAATGAAAATCACTAACCATGCCATTCTGCGAATGCTGAGGTCATACTTGTTATTCATCTTCGGGTTTTTGAATATATGTAGGAGCCTGTCGTAGCGGTATCAGTCCAATTTTTCCTGCACGAAATTGTACAGATGACTCTTGGCCCATCTTCATTAATTGGGATTTAGATTCTAAGTATTGACTTTCTAGCTCATTAATTTCCACAGTTTTAATAGAAATTAGACGAACATTTGATTCCGCACGATGAGCTGCCCAAATCTGAACAAGGGCTAATGTTGTGCAGTAAAGAACAAAGGGAAGATTTCTTAAAATTAAAGGATGACCAAAGAAGCTGCCTCTAAGAATCTCTTTGAGAGCAATAAAATATTTTCGGTCAATTACTTTCATTTTGTGATTTCAGTTTTTTCCGCGGCACGCAGTTTCGCAGAACGTGATCTCGGATTTTTCAAAATTTCATTTTCCTCTGGAATTATTGCTTTTCTTGTTATTAATTTAAAAGGAGTTAGCCGATTTCCAAATTCATCCCTTGGTGCTTCTCCAATTAGTTGCCCCTCTCTAAAATAAACTTTCACTCTTCTATCTTCAAGACTGTGGTATGAGATCATTACAAACCTTCCTCCGGTTAGGAGTAATTCCCTTCCCTCTTCAAGTAGCTTTTCTAAAACTTCGAGCTCTCGATTCACACATATTCTAATCGCTTGGAACACTTTAGCAAATACTTTTTCTCCTCGACGACCATGCGGTTCTATTACATTTAGTAATTCTCTAGTTGTAAGGATTGGTGAGCTTTCTTGAGCGTTTAGAATTACTTGTGCTAGCTTTTTGGGTCTACTGACTTCGCCATAAGTGGCAAGGGCATGTGTCAAAGAGTATTCGTCGATGGCAGAAAGCCATTCCGCCGCCGAATGTCCAGTCCTTGGGTTCATTCTCATGTCCAAGGGGCCATCGCCTCGAATTGAAAACCCACGATCCATAACATCAAATTGATGAGAGCTTACTCCAAGATCTGCTAAAATCCCATCAATTTTTTTTACATTATGAAGTTTTAAAAATCGTCTAAGATGCTCAAAATTGTGGGGAATTAATATGAATCTTTCGTCGTCTAATTTGTTTTTTTCTGCATCTGGATCTTGGTCAAATCCAAAAAGGCGACCTTCTGAATTTAGTTTCTCAAGTATGGATTTGCTGTGACCTCCACCTCCAAATGTTGCATCTACATAAATGCCGTCTGGTTTAATCGCAAGAAGTTCGATGGACTTCTCTAGAAGAACTGGGTTATGATAAGTCATTAATATTTTGATTACCCATTACTTCTTCAGTGAGTTTAGCAAAGTCGTGATCTTTAAAATTTACAGCTTTTTCATAATCTGCTTGATTCCAAATTTCGAGTCCAAAGGAAGTCGCACTAAAAACAATTGAGTTATTAAGATTGGCAAAGCTTATCAGGTCTTTTGATATTAATATTCGCCCTGCTGAGTCCATCTCTACTTGTTTTATACCTGCATGGAAGATGCGAATGAACTCATTATTTTTTTTTACAAAACGATTTAGTTTTTTTACTGAATCACTCAATGTAATCCACTCATTTTGAGTATGTAGTTCTAAGCAATTACTGAATACACTTCTTTTAAGAATAAACCCTTCGGTTCCAATTGTTATTAGCTGTTTTCTGAGTCCAGACGGAACGGAGACACGCCCTTTGGAGTCCATTTTACATTCATATACGCCGAGTAGTTGGGTCATAGTGAGCTTTTATTGATTCAAAAATACTTATTTATCCCACTATTTCCCACAATTACCCACAAAAGTTGATAACTTTTAGATATGGCCATAATGGCCAAAGAAATAGAGGGGTTTTGAATTAACACTACTGTGGTCTTTTGATTGCTTATCTTTGCCCATTAATTGAGTTTTTTTAAAATTGATTTAAATATGTCAGAATTTAAAAAAGAAGGAAAATTCGAATATAAAATTTCAGGAAAGGGTACTCCAATCATTTTTCTCCATGGTTTAATGGGAACCCTGGGTAATTTTGACTCTCAGGTTGAATATTTCGCCACGAGAGGATACCAAGTTACAGTGCCTTCACTTCCCCTATACTCAATGCCCCTAGCAACATCTACAGTAAAGAATTTGACGCGATTTGTAAAGTCTTATATGGATCACATGGGTTATGAAAAGGCAGTTATTGCTGGAAATTCGCTTGGTGGTCATATTGCGTTAATGATGCAGAAATTACATCCTGAAAATGTTTTAGGACTTATTCTAGCTGGAAGTTCAGGCCTCTATGAGGCTGCCATGGGCAGTTCTTATCCAAGAAGAGGTGATCGTGACTATATCGCGGCACGAATTCGAGATGTCTTTTATGTGAAAGAAGTCGCAACTGAAGAATTAATTGATGAGGTTTTTGCTACAGTAAACGATAGAATGAAAGCAATTAAAACATTAGCAATTTCTAAAAGTGCGATTCGTCATAATATGGCGAATGATATAAAAGAATTCCATGTACCTACATGTATTATTTGGGGAAAGCAAGATGAGGTTACTCCTCCTGAAGTCGCAGAGAAATTTAAGAAACTATTACCTGATGCTGAACTTCATTGGATTGATAAATGCGGTCATGCAGCCATGATGGAGCGTCCCACTGATTTTAATGAGATAATCGAAAAATGGCTAAGCAAGTTCCAATTCAATTAATACCTCCAGTTAAGGCGGAATTTGTAAAATCGGCATCTCGAACCTCAGAATGCCCTGAAATTTCGGTTCCTGAATTTGCTTTTATCGGACGATCAAACGTCGGTAAATCTTCTTTGATAAATTGTTTAGCAAATAATTCCGGTTTGGCAAAAATATCTGGAAGGCCTGGTAAAACTCAATTGATAAATCATTTCACGATGGATGCCGGCCTATGGTCACTAGTTGATTTGCCAGGCTATGGATATGCAAAAGTCAGTAAAGTTCAGAGAGAGATTTTTGCTAGAATGATTAAGCATTATTTAAAAAACCGTAAGAATCTAGTAAATGTATTTGTTTTGATTGATGGTCGTCTTGAGCCACAGAAAAATGATTTAGATTTTATTCGTGACTTAGGAAATTGGGGAATTCCATTTTCTTTAGTTTTTACAAAGCTTGACAAATTATCAAGTAGTGCTTTTGGAAAAAATCAAGCTGCATTCAAACGAAAAATGTTAGAAGAATGGGAAGACACTCCGCCTATATTTTTGACTAGTGCTGAAACTGCTATGGGTCGTGTAGAATTAATTCAGTCTATCAGGAAATTGACCGATGATTTATCTCCTTTATTATTAAAGGAGATAAATAACGCTAAGCTTATTTTAGATTGAAATATTCTATTTTAATTTATCCAACAAGTTTTAATTTTTCCGCAAAATACTTTGCGAAATCTCGCATATCCTCGGAAATTTCATCCTCATTTGTTGCGCGCTGAAAACCATCAGCCATGGCGAGCAAGGTTTGGTGATAAAACTTCTTCATATCATCTACAAGCATATCGCCAGTCCAAAGATCTATTCTTAAAGTGTCTTTTGTTTTTCCATCCCAAACGGAAAGCATAAAGGCATCTGCTTGTGATTTCTCAACACCTCCATCTGGAGCAGACCATTGTATGCTTTCTGGAACACGGTTCTCGTCGAGCTTAATATCAAGATTTATATTTGAATTCATAAAATAATGTTTAAGGTCTATACCCAGATTTTTGCAGTATCAAATTTACGTTCTCATTGGACATGATTTCTCGTAATGTAAGTTGTGGATTTTTGGCCCAGTAACTTTTGAGAATTTTCCAACCAAACCATATCCCAGCTTGACCAGGTATCTTATGATCAATCGGAGTATTAAAAGAGCTAAAAGGTGCTGGTTGTGTCAATTTTCTTTTTAGGTCTAACGAGTTATCGAAAAGCCATCTATTTTTTAAAATTATTTTCCATAGATCGACTTCATTTTCAATAAGGAAATTGTTTTCTTTTTCGCTTATGTTCAAAGCTTGTAATGCTTGAGATTCACTTAAAATAGTCTCGATGAATAAGAGACTTTTTCCCGACTCAATCATAGCTGAAATTAATGATGAGTTATTTTTATTTTTTGGAATGTGATTCTGACCTAAGGCTCTGAAAAGCTCAATTATAATTCTATCTGCATTGTGTCTTTGTATTTGATATGCAGGATCTCTAGCATATATCGGATGGTCGCTACCTAAATAGCGGTCCCAAGGTAAAAAGAAATGTTTAGGGCCTTCCAGGATCCAAAATTTCTCATTTCTGCTTATATAAGTGTATATCCCAAATGATTTTGCTTTGTCAGTAAATCTATTTTTATATTGAGATACTCCGTTATTGATTTGAATGGCAAATTCATCTAAAGGGATTCGCAATTTAAGTACATCTTGAAATAGAGCCTGAACTTCAGGATCTAATAAATATAGTGGGAGATCTCTTTCCCAATTAAATGAGGTGTCTGAACTATTGAAAATTGCGGGATGTCGCGATTCCATGTGTTGAAGTTGTCTTAGCAAGGCAATTGAATCAAGTCCTAGGACTGAATCTGAAAAATGAATGATTTTAACAGTTTCTGAAGGTGTTTTTTGATGTTTCCAAGGAGTATTCTTACAGGAATTCAGACTCACTAAAATTCCAAATACGATTGCTATTTTTGAAAGTGTTTTTAACATAATTACTTCAAAAGTATTTCTCTATAAATGAACTTTAGTCATATATAAATGCATATAGTAAGCTGACTGGCGCATCATCTGAGTCTGTAAAACTACGTAATCATAAGAAAAAAATAATTTCTCATTCGCATTGTTAATTGATAGGCAATGGCAATATATTTCCATTACATGCACTAGGTTGAGCAATTCCTAGGATTTTACTCAAAGTAGGTGCTATGTCTTTTATGTTGATTCGTTCAATGTGATTTTGACTCGAGCCAAATATTTTTCCATAAAATATTACGGGTACATGTGTATCATATGTGTAGCCTGACCCGTGTGTTGTTCCAGTTTTATAATAAGCTATCGAGCCAGGGTATAGGGCATAGAATACCTGTCCACTACTTTTATTAGATCCATTTCTGCGCAATTTAGCAAAGGGATCAGGAGAATTTCTAATTTCCTCTTTCGTCCAAGCTTCAGCAATTTTTGGATGTTTAAGCAATGCATCACGAACAATTTTTTCCATATTTTTTAAGCTATCATTTTCTTGAAGATAAACTTGATCATTTGAGAAATTCAATATGAATTTTGAGGGGATTCCAGCAGTTATAATTAATTCTCTGAATTCTGATTCTAAGTCTGCCGGCGCCATCCAATCTGTAGGCATACCATCGATTTTAGCTTGACTTGGATTATCAGCAGCACCATGATCTGCTGTTAGAACAACGATGAAATTATCTTCACCAACATTCTCATTTAGATAATGAAATAATGTATCAAGTTGACGATCTAATCGTAAATACATATCTATTGTCTCATGTGATCTGATACCAGTTGAATGTCCAATATAATCTGTTGCTGAAAAACTTAGCGCTAGAACATCTGGGAAGCGATTGTTATGTTTCCCAAGCTTTTCCATATCTAATACTTTTAAAGCAACATCTAAGAGTATTTGATTTCCTTTTGGGGTAGATTTAAATGCTTCGATTTCTGTGGTGTCAGCCTTATACAATAGCGATAAATTATACGGAAAATCTGCTTTCCTTGCACCTCGAGGGATTCGTTCAAATTCTGTCGAAAGTAATTTAGGATAGTTTTTTTTATTAATCAAATAGTCCCATTCTCCAGACATGTATGATTTGATATTATTTGTTTTATTAAAATTTTGAAGCCATTTGGGTAATGATGACATATAGTAGTTGCTGGAAACAAATCCCGATTTATCTAACCAGAAAGCGGCATCTCCATAATGACCTGCTGCACAAATTGCACCGCGGTCTTTTAAGGAGAACGCAAATACTTTAGATTTCTTATTGCTAGCCCATTCTAACTCATCTGTCCAAGTTGTGGAAAGAATATTTTTAGGACTTCTTTTAGCATACTTAGATTTAGTTCCAACCGGTGATGTGTTTTCATCTTCTAAACAATAAGTTGTTTTGCCATTTTCTGCGACATACCAATCATTCGCTATGATGCCATGAAACCGCGGGTCCGTTCCTGTATAAATACTCGCATGCCCCGGAGCTGTATAAGTTGGTGAATGAGTATAATGTGCATTCCAAAATATTTCACCATTTTCAAGTAA
>MDTF01011546.1_pt1 | contig 13662 bp, 3 predicted proteins | sample 811191 | NCBI WGS metagenome assembly MDTF01 (sample SAMN05326649, study PRJNA326480) | marine metagenome | isolation source: seawater | place: Southern Ocean | collected 2011
TCAAAAATATTTATTTTTCTGGAAAAAATTTGGATGAAACCACAATTCAAAAACAAATTAAAATCCCAAAAATAGGAAAAATATATATAAAATTCGACATGACTGATGAAGTAGAGCAAAACGATGCTGCTGCAAAAATTCAAGCAATCCAACGTGGCAACAAGGAGCGAGCAGAGTTGAAAGAGCAAGATGAGGCAGCATCAAAAATACAAGCAATCCAGCGTGGAAAGAATGAGCGTGCAGAGTTACAAGAGCAGAGCGAAGCGGCGGCAAAAATTCAAGCGATCAAAAGAGGAAATGACGACAGGGAGAAAGTTCAAGCAATGCAGGAGGAGTTGAGTGCGGATGAGGCTGCTGGAGAGACTCCCGCAGCCGAGGAGGAAGAGGAGGAGGAAGTGCCACCAGAGGTAGAGGTGGAACCCGAGCCCGAGCCGGAACCAGAACCAGAACCAGAAGAGCCCGAATCTGAAAATCCCTCCACATCCTCTGAACCACCACCAAGAGTGGATCATGGAGCGTACGTAGCCTCACACCGAGAGCGAACGGACGCACACAACGCCACTGGAAAGTCACGCATCAAGCAGCGCCACCTGCAAGCACCATCAAAAGAGCTCCATAAAAAAAGTTGTCTTCGTCGTCTCCAACTTCCTGATACCGTGCCAAACACACCAGTTATTGTCATGATTGGCGACGTCGCATCGTTGGAGGACGACGCGAGCAACAAGATTCAAGACTTTTATCGTGACGGCGTGCTACGTGCTGCAGCTGCCATTGATGCACTGGTCATTGACGGTGGTCTTGCGTCGGGTGTTGCAGCGGTCTCTCCGCGCAAGGAGTACGCAGACTATTGTCGTAACATTTGTCAGCTTGGTATTAGTCCAGGTGGTATTGATGATCCTTTGAGCAAATATCATACCCATCAGCTTGTCATCTCTGATTTTAATGGTTGGGGTGATCGACAGGCAGAGTTCATTAAGCATAAGTTTGGTATGGTGCGTCGTTTGGCTGGTTCGTGTCGTGTTGTTTGCGTGCTGGCAAACAATGGCCACACGGCATGGGGTGAGACGATTGAGGCCATTCGTTTAGGTATTCCAGTCATTATTATGCAAGGAAGCGGTGATTTAGCAAATGAAATTATTTATGCAAAAATGACTGGACAATGTTATGATTTTAATATTCGTGAAGTCGTCAATTCGGGTTGCATTGTTATTTTTAATTCAGAGTGTAACGAGGCTGATTTAGCATCGTTAGTTCGACTCCATTGCACAATTGACATATTAGGAATTCAAAGAGCAACGGCAATGAAGGAGGCGACAAGAAGATAAGGAGAAAGAAGAAAGGAGAAGAAGAAAAAGAAAAAGAAGAAGAAGAAAAGAAAAGAAGAAAAGAAAAGAAGAAGAAAAAATATTTGCGGAGAGTCGAGAGCCAAACTTTTAAAAAATAAAAATACAAAAGTACTGAAAACAAGTAGTCTGAAAGAAGTTTAAAAAATATAAACCCCAAAAAACAATATATATCTCTATATCCTATTATAAATACCATACTTTATGTGCATGCAAGTTTTATTCTTACGATTCTTACGTATCTTTGGTACACGGGTATCCAACTCAATTTGATGAGAAATATGTAATATACTACTGCATCTTCGTTTGCAAAAGTTCCTTTCATTTCGACATTCGTTTCGACAAATGCCTTTTGTACGACTTGTCAGTGCCACAAAACCAATCCCAAAATGTAAAGAAACCACCAAAGTTACCAACGTTGTGGCTGTGATGGTAGTCATGTGCAGGTGCACAGTCCATTCCAACAACAACATTAAAAGGAGACAGAGGAAATGGCAATTCAAAACCTGAGTGAGCATCGATGGACTGCCACATCTTCAAGCTCATGTAACCAAAAATAATGGCCGGGTGGCTTCCTAACAGTAAACCACCTGCAATTGTTGGCAGCGTGTTAGAAATAATGTCCTCCACTGGATGTGCGTACTCGACCGCAAGACCCACCGAGTACTTGAACTCGTGATGCTGTTTGTGTACTGTTTGGTAGAGCCATTTGTTTGAATGCAACAAACGATGTGACCAGTAAAATAAAGTATCGTCAACTAAGATGGAAAATATTAGATGAACGCACATCTCTTGGAGAGAGGGGAACGTTGCTGTCATGCAGCCTCTCGCAACCCACGCGGGATAAAACAACCAAAGGAGCAAAGGACGAGCAAGATGACCCACAGCTAACTCTGCTAACGCAGTGTCAATTTGTGTTTGGTTTGGATAGTCGACGTGTGTTTTTTTTATCGTAAACTTTTCAAAGAGAGAGGGAGAACGAGTAATCATGAGGAGGAGACCCTGCGCGGACCAAAAGATACATTCTAAAAAGATGCTGCCACCGAGAGCAAAACCAAGACGATGAGAATCAAGCACAAGAGTGTCATCAAAGAGGTTGAGATGGTTGGACGTCGTCTTTGACTTGGAAGAAGAGGAGTAGTCCTCCCACCACGACCAGGATTGCGGCAGGAGAATGACGGCACACGGCACGTAAAGAAAGAATAGTGTGAAGATGTAGATGAAGACAGGCGGCTGCGGACTGGGGTGTGCAGCAGTCATGGTGGGATATGGTTTGGCAAGGGTCTCATAATCTTTTCACTTATCCAAAAAGGAGTTTCACTTTTTCAATTTAGTCGTCCATTGCAAATCATAAATTACTTGCGGACTTATTTGCTCAACTCCTCAGCAAAGGACTAAAACAAAACGAAAAAGTTGTCACCGAAAGCATGTACGCGTGTAAAGCTTAATAAGCAACACCCCCAGTAATTTTTACTCACAATGGACACAATATCCAAACTCCTTCTTCTCCTTTTCGCCCTCCATGCCCTGCTTCCGTCCACTACTGCTGAAGGCCTCTGCGTTGCGGACCGCTCTGGATTGTGCTCAGGGAGCCGCCGCGAAATTATCCTCACCACCAGTGACGAAACGTCGCGCCCAGCTTCCCAGCGTCCAAAGGATTTAGCTGTTGACGACTGGCACACGCTGGCCACCCCGGGGTGCGCAGCGGACAGCTGTGACAACGTCGAAAACAGAGGAGCAAACTGGTGTTGTCGCATGTCCGAGCCCATGCTTGCTGTCGGTGACCTCAACAATGATGGCTTGCAGGACGTCGTCATAACGTCGCAGCACGGAGGCCAAGGTGGAGAGCACTCGGTGCCTGTCGTCCATTACGAAATTCTCTTACTCCTCAATACGGGCACAGTCGACGAACCATCTTTTACCACTGTACCCAGAGACGCAACTACCCCCCACGTCGACCCGTTTATTGAGGTGCGTGGCAACACGCACCGGCAGGGTGAGTGCGACTGTGCAAATGGACCTGGTGGAACTTGCTGCGACCATTTCCTCCGCAGCGATGGTTTTCTTTTTAATACCCTCGTCGACAATGCACCTGCAAACTACAAGGGCACCAGCGACGCTGGTAGTGGTAACCGAGACGATATATTTTTGGCACACCATGGTCAGGCACTCGGTGCACCTGTTGCCCTCGCAACCTTGGTCGGTGGCGACGACCTCTTGGACCTTGTTATCGGGAGGAACTTGTACAAAAATATTGGCACCAAGACGTGGCCGAAATACAGCGAGGTGAACCGCATTGCTCTGCCATTGATGGAGACGGAGGAAAGCCAAGTCGCAGGAGCCAACTTACCTACGAGCTACCACTTTCATGACTTTGATGCCGACGGAGATCAAGACGCAGTGATCACGACACGTGGTCACACGGAAGGCGGTGCTATTCACCTACTCCGCAATATTGGTGACCAAGTCACGCCATCCTTTACATTTTGGCCTGGTCTCGACACGCAGGGTGGGCCGTTCCTCAAAGATTCTCTCGAGGGTGGAAACGATGTCATTGTGGCCGACTTTGACAACGATGGGCTTGCTGATATTCTGGTTGGAGGCGACCTTCTTTTTACGAACCGTGGTTCCGAAACCCCTCGATTCGTGAATCTAGGGCTCGGTACAAAAATCTTTGACAAGAGAGTGGAACGAACAAGTTTGCACATGGACTCTCGTGTGTCGCCCGTCCTCGACTTTTCTGCCATCGGTATCGAAGACGGCGACACGTCGACGCATTTGTTGTCCCTGCTCTGGGTAGTTCCAGATTTTCCCACGCCGATCCTCAGGTACGCGAGGCCGTATCTGGCATTTCCAACGCCCAAAATGCTCACGCGTTTACCCGATCAGCTGGCGTTTGACACGACCACGTCGCAATACGGCAGAACTTACAATGATGGAGATTCTGTGATCGGAGACTTGGGAGATCTCAACGGAGATGGTTTGGGAGACTTTATTTCGTCGAAAGGCGCGCTCTGGTTGCAGCAAAGCGTATCTTCTGCGAGCGATCCTCTGTTCGTTCCTGGTGGCTCGATCACCCTATGCTCTCGCCCGGAAGACAGTTTTTGCGTAGAGGGAGAGGCCAACGATGACTTGAACTTCGCCTACGAACTTGCTTCGGCGAAACCTGCCGCATGCAACGAATTTCGACTCGAAGGTTTAACTTTTGCACTGGCGGACGTCAACAGGGACGGCAAGCTCGACATGGTCGTCACCGGAAGAATAAATGCTGAACCTGGGTGGTGTCTGCACAAGCTTGCCGAGGATGCCGAGGATGGAAGCAACAAGAATAGTCCTGACTTGCGCCTGACATACTTTCAAAACACAGGCACAAAGACAGGGCCGCGATTTAAAAGAATTCGTCACGGTGAATCTCTCAACGGTCAAAGCTATCCTTTTGGTGACGCTGTCTTCAGTGCGCTTCCCTCGTCCCATGAAGGCGGCAAGTTTCGCTACGCGGCAAGTATGGGGGACGTCAATGAGGATGGATGGCCCGATATCATTGTGACTCAGCAGGGTGACGACTCATCCAGAAGGGCTGCTGGAGACGGAGGATTGGGTATCTGCGATCATATGCCAGAAAATAGAAAGCACACATGTGGCGACTCCATGTGGGGATTTCTGAAACTGCGCTACTTTGTCAACAATAAGGACGGAACGTTTGGAGAAAGGACGGACGTGTTCCCGTCGAACAACGACTTGTATCTGAGCAATATGGCTTCAAGTGTCGCAACGCTCAACGATCAGCAGTTTACTTCGAGCCAGTTGGTTGACTGGAGTGGCCAAGGACATGCCGATTTGTTCATGAATGCTGGTAAGGCAATGATGAAGGGATCGTACTGGCTCAACAAAGGGGACCAAGAATCCACACAGTATGAGCATATCGCAAGTGCCGAAGCCAGTGTTGGAAGTTGCGGCGGCAAGAAGCCATTGTACTTTGGTGAAACAAATGTGCCATTACCAGGCATCGTTCTCTTTGATCCGATGCAGCTCCGCGCCTACCTCCTCAGTGATGCTGCACAGACACATCGTTTGCACATGGATGTCTTCACAGCATTGCCCCGTTGCGAGCTTCCCAACTTGCCCTGTGGATTTGGCTTGTGTGTTGAGAAGGTCGACGATGTGCCCCTCGGGAAAAAATGCAACTGCCCCGAGACTTATGCTGGAGATTCTGCAGGAAATCAACTCCTGCCAGCGGTGTTCCATGCGTATTGTGCTACCTGTGCTACTGGAGCTGTTAATGTTGACGCAGAGTTGGGGTTGTGCCAGGTGTGTCCCCGCGGTTATTTCAGTAATCAGACTTTTGCAGCATGGGACCCAAGTGCTCGCGTTCCAACAACAGACTGTAGGGCATGCGGTGCCGGAAGAGTTGGACCCGCAAAAATGGCGCCATCAGCAGCTTTGTGCCTGGAATGCCCAGCTGGAAAAAAATCTTCCACGGCAGTTGCAACAACTATTGCCGCGTGCTCAGACTGCACCCCGGGAAAATTTTCGACGGCTGGAAGTTCGAGTTGTACAGAGTGCGACCTTGGTCAATATCAAGATCAAGCGGGTCAAGCTGGATGTCAAAACTGCATTTTTGGAAAGTTTCAAGAAACACGAGGCCAAACGTGCACCAAGTGTGATCCAGGAATGTATCGAGATGACCATAACAACTTAATCTGTGTTGATTGTCCCAGCGGTTATTTTCAAGACGATGATGGGTCCGCGATTTGTTTTCCCTGTATACCCGGGACCTTCAATGATGAGCTCGGGCAGCAGCAGTGCAAAGACTGTGAGAAAGATATGTACTCAGAGGAAACTGAGCAACTCGAGTGCACCGATTGTCCAACGGGGACCTCCACGTCGAACAAGACAGGTCGTACCATGTGTATCAGCTGTATCTCTGGCAAATATGGAGATTCCTGCACACCCTGCGAGGTCGGTTATTATCGTGGTCCTGATGATCCGGCGGCCGTCTGTCTGGCCTGTGATCTTGGTCGGTTTGTCAACACACCGGGCAGCCCCTCCTGTTTCAACTGCCCAGCAGGAACTGCCGCCAAGAAAGAAGGATCATCCGAGTGTTCAGACTGTCTCGCTGGTTCTTTCAGAGGGAGGGAAGACAACGCTACGACATGTATTTCCTGCCCTCGTGGATTTTACACAATCAAAAAGGCACAGCCTTTTTGTTTGGACTGTGATGCCGGTCGTTTTGCTGCTGATGAGGGAACGGGCAAGGATTGTTCGGCATGTCCCTCTGGAAGATACGAAGATGATAAACGATCCAACGGACCTTGCAAAGAGTGCGAAGAGGTGCAGGGAGCACGACGTGTTCCAAATCCAGAGAAAACGGGGTGCATTGTTCCGCTCGCAGATCCAAAAGTTTCCACGACAGAGCTGCTACGGATCGACGCAAGCACCGTCACAGGCAATGCAGACGCAGACGGACGGCGCCGCCGACTCTCTTCCAATGATGTGCCCCAAGCAGACGCCACCATAGCAAAGCTAACCGTGCGGATCAAACGATCTTCGCAGGGAGATGCAAGCGCGCCCATTGTGACCGACACGGATCACATCGAGGTGATGGCATCGTCGCGAACGGACTTCATGAGGGCAAGAACGATTTTGATTGCAGCTACAGATTTTGAACAAATAGACGAGGACAAAGATACGAGTCCACCACAGTGGATCATCGTCTCCATTTTGGTGTCGGCACTGGCCACAGATATGCAAAACGGCAACGGCAATGGAAACAGTAACACCGCCGCCGCTACTCGTGGTTTGTGGCACGACCAAATGTTTTTCAAGGTGCGTGTAGTCAAAGACGCCAATGATGAGTCTTCCGGTGGTGAGTTTTCAACAAGAAACGATGCCTGGCCAACAGCACGCAACTGTGACGACAGTGAGTACTTGTCCACCAAACTCGACGATGGCGTCAAAGCCAATGGCAAGCCGTCAAAAGAAGCCCCTCTGCCACTGTTTTCTTCTTCACCGGGTGCCAAGAATACGGCGCCAAACTGCCTCCCGTGCCCAAAAGGCGGCAATTGCGAGGGAGACAAAACTTGGGATGAAACGACTAATCTTGCTGGGTATCGCCAGCTCCCATGGGATCCTCGAGCATTTGGTGAATGTCCACAACCAACTGCATGCCCAGCTGGAGACTTCAAAAAGGCCAATGGATCGAGCGCAAGCAACGGTACGGAGATGATTGAAATGTCATGCTTGGAGGGTCACCAGGGTTACATGTGCTCGCAATGTATTGTGGGGTACACGATACCTCTAGCCTCTGGAGATGAGACGTGCATCCCGTGCCCCGAGCCAAATGCCAATAAAGCCGCAGTGGGTGCTGTCTTGGCGCTGGGTGGTTTGGTCATTGCATTTTTAGTGTATGATAGTCTCGACGGCATTAACGATATAGTCAAAGCTGTCGAGAGGAACAAGAAAGAAACTGATCCCTTCAAAGCACACGCTGAGTCGCAAATTCCGTTTCACAGTGTCGGTATTCGTATTATAAGTTCGTACCTTCAAGTCGCAGCGTTGCTTCGAAACTTCCAGGTCGCGTTGCCTCCCTCGGTCAAAGCGTTGGCCACAGCCCAGGGCTCGGCCTCGGGGATTGGCGGACAGGTAATTTCTTTTGCCTGCCTGTCACCGAACGTGCGTGGACCAGACTTGTTTTTTTTGAAGCAGATCATCACAACTATCGTTTTGCCAATCATGATGGCGCTGGCCGTTGTTGTATTTTGGGGACTGCATGCGCTCTGCTGTCGGTGTGGAAAGAAAGAGGGCAAGACGAAAAAGAAGAAGAATGACAAGAAAGGAGCGGAGGCTGAGGGAAAGGAGGAGAAAGGCGAATCTTCCAAGTCGGGCATGAAAATCACAGCAAAGGATAAAGCCATTGGTTCACTTGTTATTTTGTTTTACCTCAGCTTTCCGTCCATTATGACATCTGTCACTTCGATGCTGCAATGCACAAGCTACGGGCCGAATTCCGAAAGTGATCGTGGGTTTAGTGTGGAAACAAAAATTCTCCTGGACGCAGAGCTAAGCATTGAATGCTACAAAGAGGCACACATTGCGTACATGCTGGGGGTGGCATTGCCTGGCATGTTGGTATTTGTCTTTATCATTCCGCTCTTGCTAATTTTTACCATGCGACACCACTCGCAGCGGAAAGAGCTCATGCCTCACCAAGGTAAAATATTCCTAGGATTTGTTTTTATCATTCCGCTCATTTCTCACCTTGCTCTCCTTTTTTTTATTCTTGTTTTTTTTTATTTTATTTTTACCAGTCAACTTCAAGCCAGCCATCTCATACAAGTTTGGATTTCTATTCCTAGGCTACTCGGAGTGGGCCTACGGTTGGGAATTGTTGATTATGTTGCGAAAAGCTGCCTTCGTCGTGGTGGCTGGTTCTTTGAGAGGCTACGGTCCTGTTGCTCAAGTCATTGGTGCCGTGTGTATCCTCATCATCTCGTTGTCGCTTCAGTTGCAATACATTCCTTACGAGTGTACCGGCCACGATCGAATGGAATCAATTTCGCTCCACTCGTCACTTTTCATCCTCATGACTGTTCTGCTGTCCGTTTCGGTCAACAATAGCAACAACAATAGCAACAACAATAGCAGTGATGGCGGTGGCCAACTCGGCCCTGTTAGCACTATGGTGATTATTATCGGTGTGTTTGGTGCAACGATATTCTTTTTTGTCATCTCAAACTGGCTTGTGATGATACACTCGCACCACCATCCGGGAATTCTGGGAAAGATTGCTCAGCTCTGCACGACGAGACCCGCGAAGCTTAATTTCAAACTTTTTGAAAAGATCGATCAGGCGTCGCGGAAGATTACCAATAAAAAGAAGACTCAGGTGGTTCCCTTTAATGTGGGTGGATCAGCAGAGGTGGGAAAAGGTGGCAAAGGCACAACACAGAAGGAGAAAAAGGTCAACCCGAAAAATTTGCGAAACTGGGCGCTAGAATAACGAAGAGATCTACATGAATGTAATGTACATATACCGAAGGTACATGCATACATGTCTAGATAAATAAATATTTATTTCGCAGATTTTTTTTTGTACTTCACCTACCACGTTGTTGTGATGACAACAGCCGTCTGATTACGATGTGGTCGGTGAATACAAACCTAAAGGCGTTTAAAAATTTCATGTGTACAGCTGCGCGTATTATATACGAAGATAAATGTTATGTTCCTGGTGGAGGCAAGTTGCTTGTTTTCTTTGATTTTGATGGAGATATTTTCACTGTAATTGTTGCTGCGGCTGGTCTTGTTGCTGGACTTTTCTGTGGCGAGATTTTAGTCGGCGAAGTCACTTCTGGAGCTGGTAAGTTTGTGCTGCGCGGCGGCTTTGCCGTCGTGGGTCTACTATCGACATCCACTTTCTTTGCTGCTGCCACCGTCTCTACTTTCGTAGCCTCCGTCATGTTGTCCTTTCTATGGGATGCACGAATCTCCGCGTCGTGTTTGGCTCTCGCTGCATCCTCAATGCATTCCATTGGGCCTTTGACATGTTCGGTGTTAGCAGTTGTGGGAACAACAGCAATCTTTTTACTTTTTTTAAACATATTTTTTTTCTTGGACCAACTGCTTCTTCGTCTTGCTCTTTTCTTCTCTTTTTCTTCTCTTTTCTTCTCCTCCTTCTTTTTCTCGTCCGCTGCACTTATGTGAGAACCAAGACCAAGAGCATGCATGGCTTTCTCGTGCATTTCTCTTTGGGCAGTTGTCTGGAATGACTTGGAGGCCCTGATGGCCGACAGCATTCCATTTTGTGAGCCATTGCCGGCACCTCCCAATGGTTGAGTATCACCAAAAGCTCTTAAAGTACGATTCGCCATGATTTGATGTCGGATCGTTGATTGCCAAGCTTTCTTCGCCCACAAATTTTGAATCATTTTCCATTCGGGGACAAACTTTCTTAAAAACCACTGTGTACCCACTGCACCTTTCAACTCTTTTGAATCAGCACCTTGGAGTTCTTTTGTCATGATGAGATCAGAAACATCCATTAACTTCAAAATCATATACCATCGCATCGACAAAATCATGTACATTACATTTATACCAATCAACTCAATAGAAAAACCTCTGGCAGTCGATTTGCTCCACCATGGTTTATCTGCTTGGAAAAAGAAGAGTCCAGTCCAAAATGTTAAAAACGAGACAAACAGCGCCCAAAACTCTGCCCAAAACAAAGTGTTCCTTCCTTTTGTGACAGGAATAAATGGTTTCCAATGCAAATGGAATATCAATGACACCATACAAATCATCATACCAGCTAGAGCTTGTGTCTCAGCCCCAAAAGAAACGAGAAACACAGAAGCTCCTAAAACTGCACACTTTCGTATGCTGATGACACTTTCCCAATAGAAACAGGCCTCAGTATAACCAACATACAGGGTTCCCATTCGAAACTTCATTCTTGGCTGGTACAAAGATGTTTTATTTGACCTGAGCACAATGTACGTTATCAAAGGCATTCCAACAACCCAGAGTACTGCGCCAGGAATGAACAAGTACAGAACAAACATAAAATGTGCGCCCGTAAATTTACCGTTTGCATCTTTTTCCCAGCACCGAACATTTAAATCTCGCTGGAGATAGGTGTTTTTACCAATCGGCATGCATGCGACCAGCTGAAAAGTCGATTTAATCAGTACTGGGTAACACAAGTACATCAATGTTACGATTGTAGCACAAAATTTGTCAAATTTTCCAAGTTCTCCCTTTTCAATTTGAGCTTTGATCGACATGTTTGAAGTAATTTTGTCGCGCATCGATTGTCGCTTGTGCATTGGCTTACCCATATAATTTTGACCTCCAAACATTGTCACCATCTTCTTAAGTTTATGAGGATCCTCTGCTTCCTCCTCCTCCTCCTCTGGCTCACCATCCGCATACAACATTCCAAGCAACTCACTGGAGTGTTCCTCCTTGGTTGCCAGTGCGAGTTCTTCTTTCATTTCCTGCTTTGTGTCCTGCTTTACTTCCTGCTTTGATTCCTGCTTTGCTTCCTGCTTTGATTCCTGCTTTGTTTCCTGCTTTGCTTCCTCCTTTACTTCCTGCTTTGTTTCCTGCTTTGTTTCCTGCTTTTTCTCTTGTGTAGGCGGTGCAACCTGCTGCTGTACTGAGTTATTTATACCAGCAGTAGTGCTGCTCTTCTTTCTCTTTGGTGGTAGCGAAGGTTGATTCATTTTTAATGGCTCTGCTTGGCCGAGCTTGATACCGCTGTTACCAGCTGGAACTTGAGCATTACTACTAAGGATTGAGTTGCTCGATTTTCTTTTTGGCGGCAGCGTTGGCTGACTTGTCGTCGTTGGTGAAGAGGTGCCCTCTCCAGAGGCTGGCATCTCGCTGCCTGCACTCCTATCCTTCCTTCGTTTGGGTGGCCGTTTGGGTGGTAGTGAAGGTTGTGCGGTGGTGGTCAATGTTGACTCCACTCTGCTGTCTCTGCTGTCTACGGTGGCCTGCTGCTTTGAATTTGTTGCTGGATCGTCTGTTTTGTCAACTTTGTTTGGAGCTGCGTCAGCTTGTGTTTTCCTTTTTTTTGGTCTGCCAGATGTACTCTGATATTCCTTCACAATCTTATTTGTTGAATCTTTTGCTTCCTCCAACATTGGCTTGGCTCCATCTTTCTTCCCTTCGTCCTTCTTCGCTTCGACCTTCGTTTCGACCTCTTTTTCTGTGGCCGACAAGTTTTTTGACTCTTCCGTCACTGACATTGCTACTGCTGTGGTCGGGGTGACTTTGGTGGCTGATTTCTTGCCTTTTGTTGCCTTCTTCTTAAGAGTCTTCTCTTCCTCCTTCTTTAACCTTGCTGCTTCCTTTGATCTCAACTTTACAGCTTTTTTGTGGACTGCTATTTTGCGTTTCTCTTTTTGTAATTTTGCCCTTGCTTTGCGCTTCCGAAGTTGACGAGCATGACGTTTTTGAGGTGGGTCACAACAATCCCGAATGGCAACGCCAGTCCAAAAAACACACGCGAAAAACATGGCAATGAACGGCATGAGCTGCATGGCAATCGATTTTTGGTAAAAAGGAGGCATCGGTTTACCATCTGGCATTTTTGGGAAGTATCCTCCTTCGCTATCACTACAAGATGGGTTGAATGCATACGAGCTTGCTTGCGCCAACATGCCCATGTAGGTAAACATTGTTTCGACTTCTTCGGGCCACTTGAGTGGAAAGCTGCTTGCTAGACTGACTAGCTGAGCGTGATTCAAGATAATTTTCTGCATTGGTTGAGAGAGGTGGGCCCCTTCGGCATGTGCGCTTGCTTCTGCTCCGCTGTCCTCAAGTGCCGCTGCTAAGAACGTGTAAACCATTACAAACATTGCGCCCCCTGCCAAGAACACTCCAACAGTGTTCATAAACTTGGGTGGGCACTTGTAGCAGCTTGCCACACCCATTGGAAACCATTTTTGACCCTCGCGATCTGGGCTGGCACAGGCACGACAAAGACGGCATCGGCCGTTCGTAGTATCATTGCACTGCAGTTTGAATCCCATTTCCTCGTTGCATATTTCATAATCATCTCGTTTTGCCAAGTCGACACTGCAGTAAGATGTGCCTTTATCCCACCGGCCATCACCGTTCCAATCATATGGACAAGGTTCATCAGGACAATTGTAAGCATCGCTGCCATACAGTTCTTTGTATGGACGGTCGCGTCGCTTCGAGCATGTGTTCGCAACGTAGTTCATCTTACCATCGCCTTGTTGAATAACACCACAACCCTCAGTTTTACACAGCTGCACATCATCAACTAATGGATTGAGAGCGGAGCAGCACTGCGGCATGTCTAATCGTTCGTCGTCTTGATCTGGTTCAGGAAGAAAGTACTCTTCTTTAGAAGGCCACGGTGGACGTTCGTAGTATGTCCATTGGATGGTGACCTTGTTAGCATTTTTGCCACCCAGGCACGCAATCGATTTGAAACAAGGCCAAAATGCATTCGCTCTGTTATCAAAGTCGTAAGAGTCTAGTTTTGAAAAGCCATACTTGCTGTAGACGTCAATCCATCTTTTCGGACCACGACAATCTCCTCCGATTGGACATGCCTCGCAACGCCAGTTTTCCAGAAGTGGATTAAAATTACCTACTGTCCATGATCCCGGACCGTCTGGTGGGTACGAACTTTGGCTCAGATACATTACATCACCACATGTTGGTGCGGTGACGTAGGTATCAGTTGATGTGCTGGGTGATCCTTGGGCTCCAAGAGTTGCTTTGCCATTTTTTGGGTCCACTGGACCGATGCCAACAACACGAACGTAAAGCATTTCCA
>MDTF01008996.1_pt1 | contig 13660 bp, 12 predicted proteins | sample 811191 | NCBI WGS metagenome assembly MDTF01 (sample SAMN05326649, study PRJNA326480) | marine metagenome | isolation source: seawater | place: Southern Ocean | collected 2011
AGTTGTCACCTCTAAAGTTCCAACTGCTTTATTATTATAAGTAAAACTAGAAACTACTGTGTCTTCAGCCTCAATATTTACGCCCAGTGTCCTCATAGTAGCATTAACTTTATTGATTTCACCTCCTAAGTACCTTAACAAGTCGACATGATGAATACCTTGGTTTGTTAACGCACCTCCATCATGTGACAAAGTACCTCTCCACTCTGCCATATCATAATAACGCTGGGGACGACACCAACGAACTCGAACACCAATCACTCTAATTTCACCTAACTCATCGAAAGTAATAGCTTTTTTTACTCGCTGAACTGCTCGATTATGTCTATTTTGAAATATTGGGAATATTTTCAAACCTAACTTTTCTGAAGCGCTATAAGCCTCATTTAATTGAGATGGCTTCATAAATGTTGGTTTCTCAACGATAATATGCTTGTTATATTTTTTCAACACATCCATACTATGTTCAAAATGCATGCCAGAAGGAGTAATAATTGCGACTATATCAATATCAGTAATCTCTGTAAGCATTGTATGATAATTTGAAAATGCAGCTACACCAAATTCATCTCTATATACATTTGCTTTTTCAACCTCTAGATCACAGACTGCAACTAATTCTAAGCCATCAGTGTCCTGTATAGCTCGACAATTATGCCCCGCAATTCTCCCACAACCAATTACTGCGACCTTATAAACCTTCATTATTAGAAAACTCCCTTTATTTATGGTTTGTTACAACTTCAGTTATACATTTTACAATAGGCTTAAACCTTTCAATTGTAGTAGATGAAAAGCGACTATATCCTTCTAGGCATGAGACATTAAAATCTTTACGATAGTAAACTTTATCTCTTAAAGCATTATGAATCTCTTGTGCATACTGCTCGAATCTGACATGCAAAAAATTTCCATGACTATTATATGAAGATAATCCTATTTCCCTAACAGAGTTCTGGAAATAAATTTTTCCAGCGTTAATGCGCTTTACTGAAAGCTCCATATCTTTTTCATAATCCAGTAATCTCTCAATTGTCTTTGCAGAAATATTACCAATCTCATACATTGGTCTTTGTTTATGCATAAATGTAATTAAATCATTATTTGCCAATGCATACCCCACCCTAAGACCAGCTGCACCCCATGCCTTACTAAAACTTCGAACCACAACTAGGTTTTTACATTCATAAATCCATGGTGCGACAGTTTCAATGTAAAGTGGATGATAGGCTTCATCTATTAATATTAACGCTTCAACATCTTTAGCTGTATCAATAATTTTTCTTAAATCTGCTAAAGAGAAAACTGTTCCAGTAGGGCTGTCTGGATTAGGCAAACAAATCATTTTTGGTTTTATTTTTTTTATAACACTTACAACTCTCTCAGCTTCAAGTATTGGGCCATCTAGAGATTTTTCATAATCTAACCATGTGACACTTGCGCCATAAACTTTTGAATAAATCTCATACATTGCAAAAGTGGGCCGAGATAAAACAATCTTATCTCCTGACTCAATAAAAGATTCAAAACAAGCACGAATTGCACCATCTGATCCAGAGGCCAATAGAATATTCTCTGGCATAACATTTGCAAACCCTGCAACTTTGTTATACAAAGTATCAAGGTCTGGATAACTAAAAACAGCTTCTGCCGAAACTTCCAATAAAGATTGCAATACAATTCTATTCATTTCTGGATCAGCACATTCATTCTTGTCTAGCCATAAATTACTAATCAGTCTATGATCCTGCTTTACCCAATCTGGGCGTATCAAATTTTTATTTAAAATATTTTTTGTAAACATACTTTAAGCCTGGTTAATAAATTAATCCTGTGTCATTATCTGTATTTTAACTAAACTAGAATTCTCATCTTCTAAAACCCTAGAAAAGCATCAATCATTTTGGAGCTAAATTAATCACTTCATTAATAATAATTTCACCATTAGTCTTATTGTCTAATCTAGCTGATAAATGCTTACTTTTATATGCTAAGTATTTATCACTATTTATAGAATAATTATTTAGTAATTTCTCATCAATTTTGTCAATATTAATACTTGAACAACCCAAAGAACTTGATAATTTGTAAGATTGTTGTAAAAGAATATTATTATCTTCTATTATTTCATCCGACAACAAGACTAAAACAGGCTTGTTAAACAATACTGCATAACTAACAGAAGTACTGTTCGTAACAAGTACAAGGGAAGCATGAGAAACAAGATCCATTGTCTTGCCATGAATAATTTTACGACTTCCAAAAATATGTTCGTTTTCTTTAGAGTATTTATGCTTTGGATGAGCAGCAATAACAACCTTATTGCCTGTTTTATTTTCGATTATATTAAATAAATTTACCAATGCTGGGTACCAAATCTCTGTAATAGGATCTCTGTTGCCATATAACAAACTATCTGTACTGAATAACGGCGCACCAGTATCTAAGTAAATAATTGAATCTTGATTATTATTTTCAAATTGATTACCTTTAATTTTTCCCATAACCATTGAGTAATCAAAAGAATTGGCGGAAATTACATTACTTAAATGCTTATGATGCTTTGTATTAACTGCAAGAATAAAATCACTCTTTCGACATAAATATAAATATAAAATTCTGAGTAATCTTGATGATATAACAATAAATACCCATCTAAAAGAAGCCCTCTTAGCAATAAACAAATATTTTGTTTTTATTTTTAAAAGAAACCCTCTTGTTATATCGCTATCAGTTATTACGCCAGGGTTGCTATATTCTATTAAAAATACATCAGATGAAGATAAAATATAATTAACAAATAGCTCTTTAAAGGTTATTAATGGAACAAAGTTAAGTACATATGTCTTACCTTTAAAGCTCTTTATTTTTTTTAAATACTCCTCCCTCCATTCCTTTAAATTTGAAAATCTAATCACATCATTAGATTTGTCAAATTCATGATAGGCAGGAGAAAAATGTGGATGCAGTGCGTCAATTAAATCATGTATAACTACATTTGTATAATGCTTCAGATAATCAACTTCAAAACGTTTACGATCAAACTCTCTAAAACGATAAGGATAAACAATAATTATTTGATTTTCCATAGTAAGTTTTTAACAATACTTTAAAGTTGAAAGCGGTACATTTTCTTGAGTATGTAAAATATAGATAATACTTCGAGGCCTTATACCAAGACCTGAAAGCCTTCTTGATAAAATTTTTAACATTAATATTTCTAAAACCTATCCTAGTTATGAGAGTGTGGAATTTTGATCACTACTAATACTAAATGCAACACATTAAGGTCTAATCATGCCAAATGGATTGCCAGTAACTGGTAGATTCAAATATAAATTAAAATCCTTAATCATACTAATGCTCTCTTTATCTAGAATTTTATCACTTTTCCACATATTACTTTCATGCCAAGAGCCAGCAAAATGCAAAAAATAGTTATCGAGCAAAGCTAAATCTATACATTTAATAATCATATCTTCACTAGGGTTATCATATAGAAAAGGATATCTCATTGCTTGTTCAAATACCCACAAAGCTTGGAATTTATAAGATAAAAAGTTAACTTCGTTGTTTAGAACATGAAAGTTAAAATGTGTTTGCACGCCTCCATCAGTAATACTTTTTATATCTTGAGTATATAAATAGAATAGTTGCTCAAAGAAATCAGAGTATTTTTTAACATTAAATACATACATGCCAGCACATACTTCGTCAGCGATTTTTGGCACCTCTAAATCATGATGTTTGTAAAGATTATCAATACTAATAAATAGAGAAGAATCCAAGGGATATTTTTGGTCGTAATATTTGTTACGAAAAAAAGCCACCCTTTTTTTAACTACTTCACGAGAAAACGGAAGATTTGTCCTTTGAGAAGTAATACTAATTTTAGCTTTATCATGAAACTCAAATATGTTTGGAGCAACTGGACTAATAATAATATCAGTATCTAAGTAACAAATATTATTTACTGAATTATCTATAACTTGCATCTCCTTACCAATTAAAAACTGTTGCCAGATTGGCTTCTTATAGTGCTTATCACTAAAATCAATTAGTTCTTCCTCAACTATAGCCAGGCCTAAACCAAATCTATTACAATATTCTATCCACGATGGCATAGCATACTTCGTAAAATTAGATAAGTATGATTCACCCATAGCAATAGCAGTTATGTAGTTTCCACTCTTATCTGGCTTTAAAATTATATTTATCTTATTTTTCATTCAAAACTCCTATTTATAAAATTACCCAATTAGCTTCACCAATAAGATAATAACCTTCAAAATTTACAAACTAAAACCATCATCAACCACAATATTTTGTCCATTAACATATTTACTCATATTAGAAAGCAGATATACCAATGTTCCATTTAAATCAGCCTTATCAAGCATCCCTTTATTTAAACTCTGAATGTTATAATTATTTATAAAGCTATCTGGCTGGCCATCTAAAATTCCACCAGGGCTAATTGCGTTCACTTTAATATTCATACCTTTAAAATACTTAGCCATATATTTTGTTAAATGAATTAATCCAGACTTAGTGACGGCATACTCAACTGGAACAGTCATACTGGTATTTTTATATATTTCAAATTTTGGAGCCATCAATCCATATATTGAAGATATATTAATAATGTTTCCATAACCCTGATTCTGAAAATACATGGAAAATAATTGAGATGGAATAATACACCCCCCCAAATTCATGCCTAAATTTTCAACAAAATCGTCATACTCCACATCAAAAAAATGCCTACCATAATTGTTATTTTTTGGATACGCATTGTTGACTAAAGCATCTATCCTTCCATATTTTTCATGAACACAGTCAATGCATTTCTGAATAGAAATTTTAGAAGTAATATCTAGTTTCACAAAAAATACATTCTGAGAACTTAAAGCCTTTTGAACTCCTTTAGTAGCCTTAACCCCATCACTTTCATCAATATCTGCAATAATAGCAATACCACCTTGCTCAATAATTGATTTAGCAAACTCTTTACCAATTAGCCCAGCACCACCCGTTATTACAACAACATTATCTTTTAACAACATAATCCAGTCCTATTAATATCTAATTTTTCAACATTAATTCAGCAATTTTAAAATCCATTAAATCATCAATATCTATCGCTCTCTCCCTAGGGATAATAACGCTTTTTACCTTGCCTTCAAAAATTCCATTATGACTTTTAACAAAATTAGTACTAACAACATAGGCAACTGTTGTCATATCAAATACCTCTGGTGCATCCTGACGCCTTGTGATTTTAGATTCCGGTGAAATCACCAAAGAAGCATAGTCATTATTATTAACTGTCATATTAAAATATGGACTCCTTCGAGCCTCACTAACTGTAATCACAGCGTCAACATCTTTGCCTTCAAATAGATCAATACATGCATTTATATCTTCACTAGATCTTAGTGGAGCAGTTACTGGCAACACGATGATAGCATCAATAGATTCACTTTTATTTTTTTCAATATAATCAACGGCATGCTTCCAAACTAACCATTCTGGAGTTCTGTCTTGAGCAAGCACTTTTGGCCTCATAAATGGTATCTCAGCCCCATATTCTAATGCCACCCTTGCAATTTCTTCAGAGTCAGTCGACACAATAATACGAGAGGCTCTATTTATTTTTTTTGCAATATTGATTGACCATCCAATTAAAGGGACTCCATTCAAAGGTTTGATATTTTTTCCTGGAAGCCCTTTTGAGCCACCTCGTGCACAAATAAGTACTATATATTTCATTTTTGACAATAAATCACTAAATGCTTTAAGTATTATATGTTAAATAATGTTGCATCTTGATTAGCCTTTCTATACTCATCAATCCTTCCAATATCAAGCCAATACTCATGAATTGGAAATGCATCAATGCCTTTGTTTTTTAGCTCATCTTCTAAAAAATTGGGCATATCAAGATATGACTTTCCATCAATTTTTTTAATTAAATTACTATTTAAAACATAAATTCCAGCATTAACAAAAAACTTATGTACTGGTTTTTCTCTAATTTTTTCGACTCTTCCTTTATTCATTTCGACTACGCCAAAAGGAACCTGAACATCATATTCTCTTACACATATTGTTGCATCATTACCACTAGCATCATGAAAGTCCAGCAAGTTTTTAAAATCAACTTTTGTTAAAAGATCTCCGTTCATTACTATCATTGGTAATTCTGAAATATTTTTTGGAAGTAGCCCTAATGAACCAGCAGTTCCCAAAGGTGATTCTTCATAAATATAATGAATATTGACACCATATTGTCTTCCATCTTTAAAGTATTCTCTTATTTGCTCAGATTTATAATGAGTCGAAATATAAAACTCATGAAACCCATGATCAATAAATTGCTTAATAATAGTTTCTATAATAGGCTTGTCACCTACTTTTAATAATGGCTTAGGAGTTTTTTCAGTTAAGGGATGCAATCTTTTTCCAACCCCGCCAGCCATCAAGAATATAGGATTTTTAAAAACAGGATTTTTAATCAAATGCTCTATAGTCTCAAGACCACATATAACTCTATTTTCATTAGTAATTGGCATGTGAATTAAATTTTTATTTTTCATTAATTGAAGTAACTCTTGTTTTGAAACGCCAATATCAGCTCTTACTGGCTTATTATTCATAATAATTTGCACTTCACTGCTCATTGTCAACTTATTGATCAAAGCACGTCTTATATCGCCGTCAGTAACAGTTCCTAATAATTTATTATTTTTATCAGCTACAAGCGTAATTCTTACTCCACCCTCATGCAATACTTTAATTGCATGCTCTAATGAATCACTTGGTTTTATTAGTATATCTTTCCAGTTAGTCATTTTTAGTACCTTTTCTAGATGAAATACCTATTACTCTTATACAATAATTTGAAATTATTTTTTAATGTCACAAAAATACTTTTTTACTGAGAGCACTTGATTTATCAATTCATTAACAATATTTATAGATGCTCCACCTGAGCCATATATATTAGTAATACCTTGACAGTTATTTATAAAACTTGATGACAGTGCTAATGTAATTGATTTACTTAACTCTTTAACTTCACAGTCAATTATATTAACCCCCTTGAGCCTTCCTGACTGCCTATCTCCAATGTTAACAACTGGCTTCTCAAAGCTTGATGCCTCAATAATACCACTAGAACTATTACCAATAAGAAGGTTAACATGACTCATTGCACTGAGATATTTCAATTGGCCCAAATTTTTTACAACCTTAAACCTTTTTGGATTTTTTTTACAGAAATCTTCTAATTTATTATTAATAAATCTACCACCACTATCTGCATTAGAATAAGTAAATAAAACACCAAGCGAACTATCTTCTAAAGTTGTAAAAATATCATTTAAATCTTCAGCTAAATCATTGTTTGACAATGTTTCTGCGTGGTAAGTGAACAAAGCTGTTCTATCACAAAATTTCCAATCAATTTTATTTTCAAGCTCAGTTTTTGATAATAATTTATAATTTATAATATTATCGATACCAGGAGCACCAGTATTAAAAACTCTATTGGGATCTTCGCCCATTTGTATAATTCTTTGACGATAAACTTCAGTTGAACAAAAGTGAAGATAACTCATTTTAGTAATAGAGTGTCTAATTTGCTCATCAATCGCACCCTCAGTAATTTCACCACCATGAATATGTGCAATCGGAATATTCATTAGCAATGCAGTTGTAGCTGCTGCATGGGTTTCAAACCTATCACCTAAAAGCAATATAACATCTGGATCTAGTTTTTGAAAACTATCTGCAAGCAACATTGTTGCTAATCCAGTCGATTTTGCTACTGATGTACTTGTGTCTAATGAAAAAAGATTGTTGATCTTATCATCTATAAAAAAATCATCCTTTATCTCTCTATAAGTCAAACCAAATTCACTTGAAATATGTGCACTTGATGCGACCAACTGAAGCTGAAGTTTACTGGACTCTTGAATCTTTTTTAAAATAGGATAGAAAAGTCCATATTCTGCTCTAGTACCAGTAACAACACAAATCTTTCTTTTATTCATATTAGCTCATCTGCATTATAATCAGTCATTGCCAATGTCCCTATAACCTTATCCCACTTCATTGGGCTTATACCTGTACCCGGGCGCTTAACAATAAGATTATCTTCAGTTAATCTCTCACCTTTTTTAATAATACATTTGGCGGTTATCGACTTTCTAACAATATTTTTATTTACTTGCTCACTTGGTGATGCTTTCTTCTGGTTATTGCCTAGTGCTTTTTCAATATTTCGAATTGCCCTAACCATATCCCTTAACTCTTTCGGCTCTAAAGATGCTTTATGGTCAGGGCCTTTCATGGCTTTATCCAAAGTGAAGTGTTTTTCAATAATAGTTGCACCCATTGCTACAGCTGCTATGTCAACTTCAAAGCCTAAAGTATGATCACTGTAGCCCACAGCAACATCAAACTCTTCCCGTATGGTTTTCATAACATTTAAATTTACATCCTCCATTGGAGTTGGATACATTGTATTGGCATGCAATACAGAAATATTTTCTTTTCTCGTTCCAGAATCCACCAAAACACTTAGCGCATCACCAATCTCTTTAAGAGTGGACATTCCTGTAGATAAAATTATCTTCTTTTCTAATGAACCAATATGCCTAAGATAAGGTAAATTTGTTATTTCACCACTTGGAATTTTGAAAATTTTAATACCCAGTTCATATAGCAAATCAATACTGGAGTGATCAAATGGAGTCGAAAGAAACATAATGTCTTTTTCTTTGCAATAATCACTTAGTTTCTTATATGCGTCAGGGTTTAGCTCTAATTTTTTAAGCATTTCAAGTTGAGACTCTGATGAATCAGTTGTTTTTTTTTGGTACTCCGCTTTTTGAGAATTTTTTGATACTAAATTCTCTGGCTTAAAAGTTTGAAATTTAACTGCATCAGCCCCAGCATTAACAGCAGCATCTACTAATTTAAATGCTAGTTCAGTTGAACCATTGTGGTTTACCCCAGCCTCAGCAATTATAAATACGCTCACTTAATTAGACTTCCAGCTTTAATAATACTATTTTTACCAATTGTTATAGATTCTCTTATTACCGAGCCACTTCCAATGAAACACTCTGGTCCAATAACTACTCCACCATTTATTGTTGCATTTGTCGAAATATGACAGTGTTCATTCACTCTACTATCATGCTCAATTAGAGCTTTTGAGTTGATAATACAGTTATCACCTATAGAAGCATTCACATTGATAAGGGCATCATGCATCACAACTACCCCACTTCCAATGAAAGCATGTTTTGAAATATAGGCTTTTGGAGAGAATATACTTGGTAATATAAACCCTGCTTTTTTAGCTAAATTAAATAGCTTAACTCTCAACTCAGAGGATTTAATTTGACCAATTGTGACTATCGCATAGGAGTATTTTTTTGCTAAGTTTTCTATATCTAAATCACTGCCAATTACTGGATATCCCAGAACGTTAGTTCCAAATAATTCAGCCTTATCAATTATTCCTACAATTTGAAATTTACCTTCCTGCTCAATAACGTCAATGACTGATCTACAGTGCCCACCACCTCCTATCAAAAGTATTTCTTTCACGATATGATTACACTGCTTGGAAGATTTACAACACGCTCTTCAAGCCACTCGGCATTCACTAAATCATCACAGAGAGAATTATTAAACATAGTTAATTTATTAATTAAAATCCAAATTGGACGAATCATTACACCTTTCTCATTTGCTTCATTCAAAAATAAATCGCGATGTTTTAAATCTTTCAAGATGATTGCATTTAACCAATAATTTGATTTACTCTGAAAGGGCTCTTCAAAGAATTGACATTCCTTATCTGAAAAAAAACTTTTATAAGTCATTGCTAACTCTCTTTTATTTAACAGAAAGGTATCTAAATTTTCCAATTGAGCAACTAATAAGGCTGCATTTAAATTTGGCATACGGTAATTGTAGCCAATCATATCATGAAGATATTCCCATTTATGATTCAGTTTAGCAGTTGTAGTTATATGCTTTGCCCTTTTTGCTAACATCTCATTATTAGTTATAATGCAGCCACCACCTCCAGAAGTGATAATTTTATTCCCATTAAAACTTATCACCCCCATTTGACCAAAGGTTCCAGTGTGCTTATCTTTGTAAAAACTACCTAGGCTTTCCGCAGCATCTTCAACTAATACTATTTTATATTTATCACAAATCTCTTTAATAGTGTCAATCCGGCAAGGATGGCCAAAAGAATGCATAGGCACACATGCCTTGATAATTTTCCCTGTATTTATATTTACACACTGCTGAGCTTTAATAGTTGTATTTTTTTCTAGAAATATTTTTAATGCAGATGGCGATAATCCCATTGTGTCCTTATCTACATCAATAAATATAGGCTCAGCACCACAATAACTAATGGCATTACAAGTAGCTACAAAAGTAAGTGGCTGAGTAATCACTTCATCATTTTTTCCAACATTTGCTAGTATTAAAGCCACATGAAGAGCTGCAGTACCATTGCATGTAGCAACTGCATAATTTGCACCAGTATAATTTGCAATTTTTTCTTCAAATTCATCCACAAATTTACCAGCAGATGAAACAAAAGTAGAATCTATACAGTCGCTTAAGTACTTCTTTTCATTACCAATAAATCGTGGCTCGTGAAGAGGCACAACTCCATTAGTACCATAAATACTTTTTATAAAATTAATAGTTGATTCAAACATTATAAATTTCTGACTTATATTGCTTAAGATTATTAGGCTTCTTAATCCAGCTTATCGTTCTTTGCAATCCTTCTTTGATATCAATCTCTGGCTTAAATCCAGTTAATTTGTTAATTTTAGAATTATCACACCAGAGACGAAACACTTCCGATTTTCCTGGACGAATACGGTCACTATCTGTGATAAATTCAACATTACTATTCATCAATTCTTTAATAATATTAAGTGTATCAGAAATACTAATCTCAAAATTTGAGCCAATATTGATAGTCTCACCAATTGTCTTTTCACTCTCCAAAATACTTATAAAACCTCTGCAAGTATCATCAACATAGTTAAAGTCTCGAGTTGGAGAAATATCACCTAATTTTATCTTATTCATGCCATTGGCAATTTGCGTAATAATGGTCGGTATTACTGCACGAGCAGATTGGCGAGGGCCATATGTATTAAATGGGCGGGCAATCGTTAAAGGTAAATCAAATGCAGTATAAAAACTCATAGCCATTGCATCTGCTGCAATTTTCGAGGCACTATATGGAGATTGTGGCTGTGTGGGATGATTTTCATCAATTGGCACATACTGAGCTGTACCATAGACCTCACTTGTTGAAGTGTGGATAAGACGAATATTACCATTTTCTTTAGCAGCCTGACAAATATTGAGAGTACCTTTAATGTTAGTATCTACATAACTATCGGGTGCAATATAAGAATATGGGATAGCAATTAATGCCGCAAGATGAAAAATAAAATCTACATCTTTTGTAATAAGTTTACAGAAGTGTGAATCACGAATATCACCACTAATAACCTCAATTTGATCCTTACAGTTAACATCTTCCAGCCAACCCCAATTATTAAAGGAGTTATATTGAGATAGTGCTTTAACTTGATAGCCTTTGTCAACTAGCATTTCTACAAGATGCGATCCTATAAAGCCATCAGCTCCTGTTACAAGTACTCTATTCATAATTTTTAATCATGTTATTGCTCAGATAGTCCAAATAAGTCCTTAAAAGAGCCATCAAGTAAAGAATCCCTCTTCACGAACTCATGGATATTAATCTCAGACTTGTCCAGGCTAGCTGCCTCATCAATCCAAGAATCAATCTCTGAAGAATTTCCTTTACGATTTAATCTATCAATAAAATAAGATTTAATCCCCAGAGAATTACCAAATTGAGAATAAAGAACATATTTTGTTTTTTCTGGAGGAAGTTTTGCTTGCAGTGTTTCAAAATTATAAACAAGGTTTTTTTCAATTTCAGGACTAGCTGGAGTCCCTTGATGCCATAATCTATAATCAAAAATAACTATATCACCAGCCTTAACTTTTGTTTTGATTCCACCTAATAAGTAATTTATGATGTTAGTCTTTATAATAATTTTATAAAAAGATGGAGAGAATTTTTGCAGAAATGTAGATAAAAAAATCAAAAATTTTGCAGGTCGCCATGACTTTAACAACCCAAAATAATCTCTATTTGTGCCAGGAATAATACTAATTGAACCTCCATACTCTGAGTTATCTTGTAAAAATAAGCCCATTTTCCCAAAGATAAATTTCTTACTGCTTAGGTTTTGTCTGCATTCATTAATAGTTAATTGGCCTCCACAGTCTCTATGCCAACCATCGCCATTACTACTATGTGGAAGAAAATTTTTTACAGCTTGATAAGGAGGAAGAAGTGATACATCTGAATTAGAAAAAATACTATTTAAAACATTCATTATTGAGGGGTGCATGATTGCTTTATATAATTTATTTTTGCTATTGTTATCTATAATATTTTGAATTTGTAAACCTCTGGGCTCGCCAGATTCATTAAATATTACATCTAATTCATTTCGCAATTGATTAATTTGACTACTAGTATAGACTCCTGTTATGAAGAACACTCCGTACTTATTATAACTTTCAATTGCTAATTCATGAAAATTATTGGAAAGATTAGTCACATCACAAGTAAAAATTTTATTTTTACTAGAAAAAAAATTATTCATTTAAAAAATACCTTTTATCGCTAAAGAAAAAAACACATCTAATTTCTTTTATTGTAAAGTAAAATTTGTACCTCATTAATTATTCAATTATAAAGTGAACACAGGTGCGACCAGCTATGGTCGGATATAAGTTTCTTGATGCTGGCTTAGTAAAGAAACTAGGCAATATTTCAGGATCACTTGTATTTGTATAATCTTCTTTATTTTTAGTATGCAACCCAAACCCATCATAACTTACTAAGGAAATAGTAGGGTTATCGTTAGACAAAATATCTTCAATTTTTTGTGCATAATTTTTAATTATTTTTTTAGGCATTTCAACAAATGAATTCTCATTATGGAACCAGTCAATTTTAGATTTAATTTTCTCAATTTGATTTGGTTGAATGCAAAAAACTTCCAATTCATCGTTATCAGAAAATTCTATATTTTTCATATCTTTTGTTAAACTATAGTCAATAACTTTTTCCCCATAAAAACTTTTTAGATACTGAGTTCCAACATATAAATTTGGAGCTATATCAAGATAAATTATTTTTTTAATATTAAATAATTCAATTACTAAATGAGTATTTGCACCAAATCCACCGCCAATTTCAAAAAATGTTTTTTTATTCGCAATACTAGCCTTTTGGTTAATATAATCTAATGTATCTAGTAAGTTTAAATAATAAAATGAAATATTTACACCTTCAAAATCGGCAAAACTTTCACACCCTCCTTTAGTTGTTTCAAAATTCAAACTATATTTTGCAAGTAAATAATTTACTCTATCAAGTTTTTTTAGGATTATTGTTTTGTACTTCAATGCCTCTTTGAAGTAAGCAGTTGTAATATTAACTTGCCCATCAAATAACCTATTTAATGGATATAGGTTACGATAAACTTTA
>MDTF01017464.1_pt1 | contig 13659 bp, 9 predicted proteins | sample 811191 | NCBI WGS metagenome assembly MDTF01 (sample SAMN05326649, study PRJNA326480) | marine metagenome | isolation source: seawater | place: Southern Ocean | collected 2011
CTTTGGAGATGCAAAGGTTGGAATATTTTATAAGTTCAAGGAGGAATTAAATGCTTTGAAGCAAGTGTATGGAGACAGTCTTTGTACTGAGTTAAAAGAGTTTGAAGAAACAGATAAGACTATAGCGTTACAGATTGTGTCGGGTAGAGAAGGTATAAGTTTACAGAAAGCTAAGGCTCTTGTGTATTACAACATAGACTTTAGTGCCACAAGTTATTGGCAATCAAGAGATAGGATGACAACCAAAGAAAGGTTAGAGTCTGATGTGTATTGGGTGTTTTCTGAAGGTGGAATAGAGCAGGACATATACAAAGCCGTTACCAAAAAGAAAGACTTTACTGTTAATCACTTTAAAAAACTAAATTGATTATCTTAGCAGTATGAGTTTTATACGGTTCACTCTTATATGGATTAGTCAGAATTTAGCTATACCATTTTGGGTAGTTGGACATATTCATTTATCAATTCACGACTATCACGATGTAGTAGAAATTATTGCATCATTAGGGATGAACATTGTAGTGCTCATAGGATTCATCTTAGACTACAAAAAAAACGGATGACAGAACAACAGATACAAAGCAAAAGAATTAAACAGTTAGAGGCTGAAGGTTATTATGTTTTAAAATTAGTGAAGACAAATAAGAATGGTATCCCTGATATACTTGCGATTCCTCCTGACACAGATGTAATATTTAGTGAGGTCAAGACACCAACAGGTAAGGTATCTAAGCTACAGGAATACAGACTAAAGGAATTAAAAGGTTATGGATTCAGAACAGAAGTTTACAGAGGTTAAGTCAACATACGAAATAGAAGATTGGTTCTACTCACAATTAAGTAATTACAACAGAGACGAACAGACAAATATTATTGGACAGTTCCTTGAGGTTATGAAATCATTACCGTTAGGTAACGAATGGACTCAAGAAACTGCCGGTGTTGTTATACAGAAAGAGCCTTTGTTTTTTGCAATAGAATATTTAAAAGAAGAGAACGAACCTATTGTATTAGTAGACCTACACGAGTTAGAGGTGGATGAGTACTTAGAATTTATATCAAATAAAAAATCAATCAAATCATATTACGATGGAAGAGAAGAGCGAGCACACAAAATTGATGATAAAGAATCATCAAGAATTTAATTTCTTAAAAGGAATAATTAAAGACATACTTGGAATAGATGTTGAAAATAATAAGAGCAGAATTAGGGAGGTCGTAAATGCCAAGATGATATATGCTTCTCTACTACAGGACAGAGGTTATGGATGCAGTACTATAAGTAAAACTATAGGTTGTAATCACGCAACAATACTTCATTACAATAAGAACTTTAAGTTCTACATTAAAACTGATTCAAGTCTTAGATATAATCATAATTTAATTCAAGAAGAGTATAGTTCTGACTATACAACAACCTCATTACTAACATTGCAAGAAATAAAAAAAGAACTTATTCTATTGAGAATTGAAAATAAAAGATTACATTCGAGTGTCTCCAAACTTCAAAGAGATTTAGGTATACTTAAAAATCAAGATGAGTTTGGTAATGATAGGATGACAGATATTTTTAAGGTAGTGCGTCAGCGTACTAGAGTAGGGGGTGAAGATGCCGTTCTAAAAAAATTAAATATATTTTATAATGGATTATACTAACAAAGACATAGATAAAATAATTGGATTCAAGTCGTGGAGCGATGATAAGAAATACAATACTCTACTAGAGATTGATTGTAATCAGTACTGTAATATGGGTATTGACTCTACTAAAAAAGAAAAAGATTACGTTAGAAGTATGTCTCGAAAAATTTATACCGCTATTAAAACATTTAATCCTATCGTTGGAGAAACCTTTTTAAAAAGTATGGACCTAAAACAAAGATAGAAAATGCAGGAGCCGTCATCGTATGACAAAGAACGTATCACACACATCAATCACTTGATGGAAAACATACACGACTCCACTTCGCAAATCTATGAATCATTAGTTGACAGAGAATTTAGTGTATTAAAAATTGAATGTGATAAACTAATATCTATCTTAAAAGATATTTCATCCTCGGTAGAAGATGATATATAATGGCTCCATTAAAAGTGAGAAACAACTCTTCAGCTATTTAAAAGAAAATTTTATGCCGGACTTAGAGAGAACGACTAGACCTATGTCTAGGTACGACTGCTTCTCTAACAAGTATAACTTAGATATTGAATTAAAATGTAGACGTACACACTACGATGAACTTCTTGTTGAAAAAATAAAGTACGAAGCATTAATGAAAAGATGTGCAGACTTTGATACCATACCTCTATACATTAACTCTACACCCAAAGGTGTGTATGCGTTTTATCTTACACAGTTTGAGATGCATTGGCAAACAAAATCACTACCGATAACAACAGAGTTTGGTAAGAAGTTTCACGTTCCTAAAGAAGTAAGTTACTTTTCTATAAGCGAAGGCATAGACCTAACTAAGTTGTAGTTATACCTTACCTTTTTTTCTAACTCTTTTTGGATGCAACCTATCAGGTAAGTAATTCTTATCATACGCTTTACTCCATTCCTTTGCTAACTCAGGTTTGTTGGCATACATCCACGCTTTTTGTGCTTTACTTTTGAACGGCATAGCTTGGTAGTTTTTTAGGTATCTTCTTAAAGGTAGAGCAACTGCTCAATACCAATAGACATATAATTATAGTGATTAGTTTTCTCATTCTCTTGAAAATCTTTGTCTTTGTCTCTCTTCATTTCTTGATTTTGTTTCAGCATCTCTTTCAGGATTTCCTCTTTCTCTTTTTCTTTCTGCATCTCGTCTATCTCTCTCACCATATCTCTCCTCATATCCTGCAGGGTCATACTTTTTCATTGCTCTCTTATCTGAAGCAGACATTCCCGAACTCGTTTTGGTTTTAGGTTTAGACTTTTTCTTTACACCATACCCCGGTCTATAAGACGGTGATATACCAATTAAGTCAAAGATGTTATCATCAGTTACATCTCCTGTAAATAATTTACCTAAAGCAAATGGAGCGTCTAACTGAGCACCAATTAATATTTCCACTATAGGAATTGATGCTTTAATAATCTCTCCATCATCAGCAGCTTTATATACCTTAGTCATCTTTCTGTATACACTTGTGAAAGGATTTACTCCCTCGCTTACAGGCTTTCTATTTCCTGTAGCTTTGTTTAGTGCAACTTCTATTCCTGTTCCTATCAAAGGAATTTGATATATTAGATTAAGTCCTGTTGCAGCATTTCGTATTGCTTTCCAAGCCTCTTCTTTATCCTTATCATCTCCTTTTAGTAACGCTCCTGAGTAAGCAGCGGCAGTAAATAATACATTGGCTACTGCAAAGTTTAAAGCAAATGCTCTAACGTCTTTTGCTTTAGGTGGCTTACCTCTACCTGCATCTCTAACCATACTATTCATACTCATACCTACCTTATTCATCTGTAAGTATAACGTACTTCCAAACATAGTAAAGAACCTTGCCATCCAACTCGTGTCACGTTGAATACCAACCTTCTCAGTAGACCTTCTTGTTTGCTGAGTAGAATTAAAGTTATTAAACAATGCAAGTGCTTCAGCCTTTGGCATTCCATTCCTAATGTTTCTGTTGTATACTGCTTTGTATCCAAGAACACCTAAGATATCTCCTGCTACTGTTGCTGCACCTGCTGCAGTCTTAAAGTTCCTGCTTGCTCTACCATACTTGTTTGGCGATTTGCTTAACTTTTTATAAGTACGACCACCTGACTCTAATCCATATACATCTCCTTCAACACCTTGTCTCAGTCTATTTTTAAACGTTGCTGATATTTCCTGTGACTCTCTAATTTGTTTTGGAAGAGTAAGAATAACCTTAGCATAATCTACCATAAACATTGGTGCATCAATCATTACTCTACTAAGAATATTAGAATCCTCACCTTTATAAGAGTAGTCTTCAAACGCTTGAATAAAAGATGTTGCCTGCTTCAATACTTGTATTGCTTTAAAGGCTAATGCAAATCCTGAAAACTTATTTTGCACCCAACTAATAACTCCGGAAGATAAAACTTCAGGTCCTGCGTCAGGGTTAATTGCATAGTTTAACATTTGATTAAACAACGTTGTTAGTCCTGTCTTTTCTAATACTAATTGTATTGCAGGTGATTTCAGAACTTCATTCATTTGTTTAACACCAAGAGCATAAGCTTTGTATCGCTCCATCTCTTTAATGTGTTGCTCAACTACCTCTGTAAAACCTAAATTGATATCTAAATCTTGCGTGGTATCTGTTCTTTCTTGTAATGCAGGAGAGTTTTCAGCAGTAAATACTTTACTAAAGTCTCCACCTACCATATCAGCAGCAGTTTGCTCTGACCCTACAGTTCTAGTAGGAAAATAATTCTCTACAAAACCTAAGTTAACATCGTTTGCCTGAGTATAAATATCGTTTACCTGATTGTAATAGTCATTACTAAAAAAGTCTACAGTCATATCAGCCATTCGCACACCATCAACTCCAATGAAAGTTTTTATTCTTTCTAAAGCTGCCGGTGTTATACCTTGCTCAAGTAGTTTCTGTCTTTGAATAGGGTTCAGAGATAGAGCATATATTCTTAAAGCTTGGTCAGGATTAAATACTCCTGTGTAAGTCATCTTCTTAACCGTGTTGTCCTTTTGCTTAACGTTACTTGTAATTTTATCAATACTTAATTTCTGTGTACCTAAGTTATTTTTCCAATCTCTCCAAGTTTTCTTAGAATCTTTTAATGAATTAGCCATCTCATCAAAGACCTCCTCGGTTCTGAACATACCCTGTAATCCATTCTCATCCATTTCATTAAGCCTGTTGAAGAATGTTTTAGTAAACATACCGTTCTGACCTCTATCTAAAACGTTAGAAATAGTACCAAGATGTAAAAGGTTCTTCCTCATAAAGTCCCCTATACCATTGGTGGTGTACTTCTGATTTTTTACAAACTTAGTTAGAAGAGTTTTAATCCCTTCAAATATTCCTTTGTTTTTAAAGGATTCATATATAGATTCGTTCTCTCTTTGTAATTGCTGAGAACTTTTTCTGTTTCCATTCTCATCATACAGTTCGTTGTAATTCATTTCAATCTCAGCATCAAAGTCTTCTTTGATTTCATTGATTGCAATTCGTCTTGCATCTTTCCTATTGTTCAATCGTGCAATAGACTCTGCTCTTGTTAATAAAACCTCATCATACAAAGCATTCACTTCCTCTAACTCCATACCCATTGTCTCACCAAACGTATCAATAGCTAACTGACGGTCAATTAATCCTCTCTCGTCTCTAGTTAAATCCACTCCTGTCTCAAGCTTATCTAACGCTCTTGTAAGTTCATCTTGGTCTATCTCTAATGCTGCTGCCCTAAGTCCTGCTACATCATTATTGATAACTAATTTTAAAACTTTATTTACTTCTGCAAAATATGCCTGACCTATTGCATCTAAACCACCTGACCTTCTTTTTTTAGACGCAGTAATTGCAGCTTTAGATTTCTTCTTTACAAGTGCTATCATTTTTCTAAGCACTTCGTTTTTCATTTGACTTCTCTGACCTTCAAGTTCTTTTAATACTTTAGTTACTTGACCATCAAAGTTCTTAGCAGTTGTTTCGTTAACGGCTTTAATCAACCTGTCCATACGACCTTTAGAATAGTTCTTAGACTTAGGCATTGTTTTTCTTATAAGCATTCTCAACTTACGTTGTGCAGCAGCAAGAGTTCTTTCTCCTAGGTATTGTTCTTTAAGCTTACTTCTTACACTAGCAATATCTCTAGTAACAGTTGGGTTAGTTCTTATTCCAAGTGCTCTATCAAACGCACTTAATAACTCAAGCTTTGTTTGTTCAGGTTGTGCTTCAAATATAGGATTAGCTTTCATTAATCTCTGACCTTCTGCTCTTATTTCTGCAAACGATTTAGTCCTATTATTTCCTCTTCCTTGAGTTCCATATTTGTTTAACTGTTGTTTCGTTTCGTTAAACAATTCAGTACCTACAAGTGCTCCTCCTTCTACATTACCAAACTCTCTTGGCATTGTATCAAGTAAGTTTAATTGAACTTCAAGTGCTTGCTTGTTTGCTTTAACATCTTTAAATCCATTCTCTTTTAATACCACAAGAATAGAAGCATCGCTCATTGCGTTTTCTCTACCTATATTTATAATGCTTTGCTTGGATGTATTAGGCTCTGTCATTAGTTGCAACTGCTGAGACTGTGCCGCCACTTCTGCTCCAACAAACAATTCATTTTCTGATAGCAGGTCTACAACAACTGCTTGAGTAAAATCTTCAAGAGTCATATTCTCTAACTGCAGACTTGTAACATTTGATATCCCTGTTAACTTCTTAACTAAATCAAACAACTCACTAAGCCAAGCTTTAAAGTTTTTCTTTTGTGCTGCCTCAGCAAATGCGGCTCCTTGGTCTCCAATTGCAGTAGCAAGTGCTTCCTCAAGAACGTATTGCTCAATCTCTGCTTCAGTTGCTCCATCAGCAATCATCTGCTTAACAATTTTTTTGTATGCCTTACTGTTTTTTACATCATCAACATAGGCAGTATCCTTAACAAGGTCAATACCTTTGTTGTACAACTCAGGGTTCATAGCCTTAGCCGTGTTAGACCATAGGTGACCAAACTCGTGTATAGGTGTGTTGTAGTTTTGTGCAGCAGGGTTTAAATAAAGCTTACCTTGATACACGGCTCCATAAACTTTCTGAGATTTTGTAGTTAACTGTTGAGCATTTAACTCTTGTACTAAACTATCAAACTCTTCTTGTGTAGCAACAACTTCTGTATTAGGAAACGCTCTACTTAATTTTTTTATAAACTGTTGGTATGTTGTGTTGGTAGCTTCCTGAACTTCAAAGTTAACTGAAGAAGAACCCATTGCTCTTTTCATTTCAGCACCTCTAGCTTGAGCAGCCGAAGTTCTTTTTGTTCCGGCTTTTCTTTTAACCTTACCTGTTACCTTGTCTTTTATCTCACCAACTTTCATTCTTATAACACCATCAATCTTAGCGTTGATAGTACTCATAAACTTCTTACTCAAGTTCCAAAAAGGAACTGTCTCCTCCATTATACCAACTGCCTTACCTCTAACATACCAAGGATAATTTCTGTGCTTAGGTAGTCCTTCTGATTCTTGTTCTTCAGGACTAATAAGAGCCTCATCAACTGTAGCTTTAGTAACAGGGTTACCTTGTTTGTCGGTTACTTTTAACACCATTGTTATAGCACCCATTGGTAGTTCTGATACAAACTGTTCTGTGTTCTCTGCTCTAATAGACTCCTGACTTATTCCTTCTGCTGCAAATAATTTACCCACAGTTGTTGAAGCCTCAACACTAGATGATGGAAGTACGGTAGTAAAAATTTGAGCCTTACTATCTACATCTAACTTTGCAAATTCTACTACAAAATCTTCAAGAGTATTAGCCTCTCTAGCAATCTTATGTACCAACTCTGTCTTACCTTCTTTAAATGTCTTGCTCTGAATATCCTTCATCATTTCTTGAAAGATTAATTCTGAGTTAGGCGATGCTTTAATTTTATCAATAAGAGTATCAAGCGTAGCAAGATTAGAATCTACTGCTGATGGTGACATATTATACACCACACTATAGTCAGCACCAATAGAACCAAGAACTATTTTCTTTGCATCAGTTCTTCCGATAGATGCCCAAGCTACCTTACCAAATAACTTATCCATCAAAGGAAAGAATGGACCACCCATTCTGTTTTCGTCTACCTTTAATTGGTCAGCCATAACAAGATTAATTCTTTTACCTATCAATTCTTTTAGACCCATCTTAGTTACCTTAGCAGCAAGTGCTGAGTTTTCTGTAACTACAACTGTAGTTGTTTTGGCATTGGTATCTTCAACCTCTACGTTGTTCTCACTAAGTTCAGGCTGAATCTCTTCCATCACCTTAGTGGCTCTCTTTACAAGAGCCTTCTTTCTTTTTTCTGAATTCTTTACTGTGGATTCATCTGCTCTGCCATCAAGTTGTAACTGTGCAGTCTCATCCATTGAGACTTTTCCGTCATTAGTAAATTCTATTTGTCCTTTTTCTACTACAACAAAATCGCTAGTACCATTTGCATTCTGAACAGTTTTATATTTAGCAGGTTTAAGAACTTTAATTCCTGTTGCATCATCTGTAAAGGTATTCATATTCTCCCATACACCCCCTTGTGCATCTCCTTTAACACCAAAACCATCAGGACTATTCATCACTCTTAACAACGAACCTTCAGTATAATCCGGGTTTACTACTATTTCACCACCTTCTGTTGTCATAAATAAACCTCCTTCAGCTTCCTCATCTGCATTAAACTTTCCCTTTTCAAAAGGTGCGAATACTGCTCTCACTTTTTTCCTACTTGATTTAGGAGTAGGAGTAGGTGTAGGTGTAGGTGTTGGTACTGATGTATCTTCTACTTCAGATTCAACTTCTACTTCAGATTCAACTGCTACTTCAGGAGCAACTTCTACTTCAGTAACAGGTGCAGACTCTGTACCGTTTATTAAATCTCTAAGGTCTTGAACTTCTTGAGAATCAGTTTCAGAATCTACCTCTACTTCAGATTCAATCTCCACTTCAGGAGCAACCTCTACTTCAGGAGCAACCTCTACTTCAGAGACAACCTGTACTTCAGATTCATCCTCTTTTGCTTTTCGTTTTCCTTCTGTTTTAATATCACCGTCAATATCTAACGGCTTGTCTTCAATTAATGAAGCGTTAGCATCATCAATATTTTCTGCATTATCAATTAGATTTTTTAATCTAGCTGAGTTTGCTTTAGTTTTTTTAGTTGGGTTTTTAATCCCTTCATATTTCTCATCTACTACTGAACCAACTTCTGAATCGTTATTTACTGTAATAGAAATTTTATTTAATTGTTTATCTGTAAGCTTACTAAACTTCTGAAGAAATTCTTTCTTAGTAAATTCCTTTCCATTAATAGCATAACGTTTTATTCCTTTACGAATATCGGTTGAACCTTCCTGCTCTGTTCTGTTTAACACTCCTGTCCCAACAAGAATTGTTTGTTGATTTTTATCTACAAGTTCTTTGGTTTCAACGATACCTGCAATCTCTTTATTAATTTGTGATATCTTATCAGCGAATGCTGATTTTCTGTTAGGTGTTGACGATAGTTCTTTTCTAGCCGCCATCAATTCCATTAACCTTCCTTCTACAGTAGGGTCTACCTGTACATTGTTTGAAGTATTAACTCCTCCATCAAGTCCAACGCTCATTAGATTACGAGCCTCTCTTCTTAACCCAAGGTTCTCCTGTATTCTTTGGTTCTGTTCTACACTTATCTGACCTACCTTAGCCATACCATTTGCCCAAGTTGATATTCTTGTATCGCTATATTTCTCATTAGCTAAGAATTTTAAGTCAGTAAACTTATTGGCAATAGCAATATTACTCCTCGCTCTACCATCAAGAAAGATGTTTACCGCTGCATTAGGACCTTGATTACCAAGACCACCTATTGATTCTGCTGCAATTTCTTTAAAGTCAAGTTCACCACCAACAACAACTTGAGCCGCAGTTTCTCCTAGACCTTCCATAATCGGGTCAAACACTATACGTTCTGTTAAACCTAATCCAATTCGTGTTCCTCTTGAAGCAAGTGCTCCTGCTTTAAATACTCTACCTGCAAGACCTGCTGAAAGCATATCTGCAATAGCGATTGGGATACCACGCTTTAGTCCTATCTCCAATCCTTCTGACCAAACACTCTCACTTTGTAAAGCATCCTTTAAAGAGTTCGGGTCCATAGGATTAAATCCTTGATTCCTTACTGCATCCATAACTGCATTGGTATACTCTAAAGCAAATGATGTTGCCACCATACCTGATTTAAAACCATAACCTGCTCCTGCTACTAGACCACCACCTGTTGTTAAAACACCACCGGGACCTGTAACAAATCCTGAAGCACCAATTAATCCACCGGCAGTTGCTCCTGCAGCAGTTGAAGTACCTATAATTTTCCAACCATATGGAAGCATTTGACTTATTGAGTTAGCTGCAAAACCTACTGCTAATTCTGCCGGGTCATTTTTAAAAGCATCCCAAGTTTCTTTGAACCCTCTTGCTGAATGCCATCTGTATTCTGCACGACCTGTCTTTCCTGTATCACCGTCTTGCATATATTGGATAAGTCGGTCTGCAGCTTCCAATGAACTTGCATCGTTATCAAGGTCTTGTAAACCTAATGACATTCTTAAAATCTCATTACCAACATTACCTTGAGATGTTCCTTTAATAGAAGCATTTGTTACCGCTGCCCAATTAGATACAAACTCTTCTCTAACATTTTCATCAATCTTAGCATCAAGAAATGTACTAGCTACCATATATTTATCAGCAGCACGTTGTTGTATAGCTTTAGCTTCAACATAGTCTGTGTTTAATTGGTCTAATACTATACGTTCCTGCTCATTCTGTGGAATTATTGTATATAACTTATCAGGATTAACTTGAAATCTTTGTTGACTATCTAGCGTAAGTGCCTCAGCATATTCTAAAGCTACTCTATTTTGATTGACTGCTTCACTTGTTCTTTCATTAAGTCTCTTATCTATATGTAAATCAAAGTCTTCCTGAACTGTCATTAATTCTGTGTCGTTAACTACAGAGTATAATTTATCTTGTTCTAATTTTAACTCAGCTATTCTCTCTGCAACTGCTCCGTTTCTTCTTTTACCATTAACATATAAGTTAGAGAATTCTTTTCTCTCATCATCAGTTAAATCTTTTTCATAAAAATTTGCTTCCTCTAAGAAATAAAGTTCATCTCTTATCTCTTCATACCTGTCGTAATTCTTCTTGTAACTACTATAGTCATAACCTCTTTTAGTAAAGAAATCATTAGCTTCTGAATCTACTGTGTTTATATCCTTCCAAGAACCTTCAGCAAAATCTTGAGCCTCATCTTCTGTGTCAAACTCAAATACCTCACCTCTTTTTTTAGCTTCATTAAAAGCATCAATTCCTTTCTCTTCTTTCCACCACATAGGGTCGCTTCCATATTGACCATTGTCTCCTTCAGTATCAGGAAATAATGTTGGATAAGCTACAAACTTACCGTCTACTATTCCTGAAGCCATCAATACAGTTGACTCAGTACCATCACTATTTATACGACCTGTGTTACGCATACCTCTTACTCTTTGAGCACGAGTTATATCGTCTTGTTCTTTTGCAGTTGTAGCTGATTCATCAGGTGTTACTGCATTAGCTTTAACATATTCTCTTAAAGCTGAAGCTTCCTTATCGTCAGAAAAAAATGTATCTAAATCTACTTCTAAAGGGTCGTTACTGTTAGGTGGATAAACCACCATTGCATCACCTATTCCTGTTGTTCTAAATGAAAATCCATAAGGTGCATATAGCTTTGTGAAGTATCCTACTGCATCGTCTTCCCCTTGATTGATTGCATCAGCATTAGTTTGTGTAAGAGCAACTTCAAACTCAGGTGATTTTAATATTGCTTGCCTTTCCTTCTCGTATTTTTGTTGAACTGCTATCTGAGTCTCCGCTTCTTTTGCTTTTCTTTCTTCTTCAAAAGGTAGTTGCTCCTTGTCGCTTTGTGCAGTTACTTTAATATCTTTAAGTTGTTGTGCAAAAGCATTGTCAACTGCTTCTACTCCACCGTCAGGATACATCCCTAATTTTTTAATAGGGTCTACATATCTATCTTCATTCTTATTTTGCCCTGCAGTATTCCTTGGAGCATCAAGCATATCTTGAAGTTCATCACGAGTAGGTGTGTTAATAACGGACTGCTCCGAACCACCACCTGCCAATGGAGATTCCAAAATATCTTTTTTTTTTAATGGTTCCTCCACAACAACTTCCTCTTCAGGTTCTGCTGCTCCCATTAAGATTTGAAAGTCTGCCATCTCTTTTGTATACCCATCAGATTTGAATAAATCAAACGCAACTTGTTGTCCTTCAGGATTGTTTGCCATCAACATTTTGAAATCTTCAATTGTCTTTGTGTATCCGTCTTGTACAAATAAATCGTATGCTACTTGAATTGCCTCTTCGTTCATTTTGCTTTATGTCTAATTAAAATTGTGCTGCTTTTCCACCCTTAACAAAAGATGGATTAAATTTCTGTGTTGTGCTATTTCTTTTACCTTGAGTCTTGTCATACAAGAAGTCACCTTTTTTATCTGCTGCTGCCTGTAAGTTCCTAGACCTCTGTAGTAAACGCTTAATATATTTTGGAGCATCTTTAGCTTGATTATAGTTATCAGCAGCATCTAACTCAAATATCTCTACTATGTTGTTGTCCTCATCTAAAACGTGAAGTTCATCATCTGTACCTCCTGCATCTTTTACTTTGTAGTTTTCCATACCCGGTAAACCTGTTATAAATCCTGCTACATTAGTAAGTGTTTGGTCTTCATTATCAGCTACAAATAATTTAGGTAAAAATCCTGCCTTAGTTGCTTCAGCTAAAGTTATTCTATCGTAAGCATCTCCTACTGATTCTTTATTTATAACCTCATTAAACGTAAACGCTTTAGATGTCTTATTAAATTTCTTGTTTTTATCAAGACTTGAGTTAGACATTAAGTCAGGAATGTTTTTAATTTTATTTTCTTTATTAAAGAAATAGTTTGCATTACCCTCAACAAATTGTTCCTGTGTAATTGTACCTGCCGTAGTTGCAAACGGAATCTCTTGCTTAGGTAGTCCTGATTTAGCGGTATATTCAATAACAATACCATCACCTGTTCTTGTGATAGCTGCTATCTCAGGGTTAGTTCCTTTAAGATAGTCTTCTGCAGTCTTAACCTCTGCATCATCTCCATACCATAACTTAGCAATGTTACTTACAACTGCTTGGTTCTCTTTTTTCTTTCCTGACTCTTTCTCCTGTACAGAACTTTTCTCAAAGCCTGTCTTCTGAGTAGTTAAGGTCTCTTCATAATCGACACCAATATTTATCTGAGTCTTCATAATTCTCTCAGCATCTGCCTGTTGGTCTTTACTTAATTTAGGAACCATTCTTCCATCAACCTGCTCCATTATAATTATATTAGAATCTTTATCTGCCTTCTTTTGATTCTCTACTGAGTATGCAAGCTGAGTATATGGTTGTCCTGTTTTTGAATTAACGCTTTTAAAATCTAAGAGTACTGAAGCTGCTGCAGTACCACCTACTTGAAGCTGACCTTTAACCCAATTATCTTGAGCCTCACTAAATAAAGTAATCTCTTGTAAATCTTTAACATCAACACCTAATCTCGTAGCTTCTGCAGTTAAGTCAGCTAGGTTCATATTCTTCCAAGAACCTTTTTGTTTTGCGGTAGCATCTGAAATTGTTTTGATTACTGCTGATGTATACTTCTGACCTAGTCCTGTTATAACTGCTCTTTTATCTGCACCTAAAGAATCTAAATAAGTATCTGCTGCACCTATTACATCGTATTGAGTAGTGGTAGATTTAAGTCTGTTCTCTAAAGTCTGAACACTTTGTAAGTTATTCATATCAGGAATCATTGGAGCGTTAGCTATATCACCTTTAAAATTAGGGTCAGGAATCATCTTAGCCATAGTCATTAAACCTGAATTAGGATTAATAACTAATTTACTATTTTTGAA
>MDTF01003368.1_pt1 | contig 13651 bp, 12 predicted proteins | sample 811191 | NCBI WGS metagenome assembly MDTF01 (sample SAMN05326649, study PRJNA326480) | marine metagenome | isolation source: seawater | place: Southern Ocean | collected 2011
CTCTTTTAAGGTATTGTTTATATATTGGTGTTTTTTTGCTCATCGCGTCACTATTATATATTGCACTTGTTATTTATACCTACTTTCAACATCAAACACCATTTACAGGGTATTCACCATTAATCATTGTAAATTTATTCCTTGGTGGTTTAAATATTTTTATTTTAGGTTTATTAGCTGAGAATATAGCTGTTGTTTTAAAAGGGATAAGGTCTTATGATAAATACAATATAAAGCTGATAATAAATAAACCAAGATAAAAAATTTTAATTTTATTTAAAAATTTTCTTTAAAGCTAATAATATCAAATCCATATCCTTCTTAGAAATATCAATATTCATGGGTATAATAAAAAACTTATTAAATATTGAGTTTGTGATTTTTAAATTAGCTTTTTTACATTTCTTAAAAAAAGAGTGCATATGCATTGGTTTATTGTTCCATCCAGAATAGATTTCAATACCAAGCTTACTAAATTTATTTTTTAATGATTTAAAAGTTTGTTTTTTTGAAATACAGCTAATCTTTGTAGAGACCCAACTTTCCCCAAAGTTTGGCATTAAGGACACATCTTTTTTTTGAAGTAAATTTAATTTTTTATTTAAATATTTGATGTTTTTAAATAATTTTTTTTTTATTTTATCGCGCTTAATGTAATTAGCTAAAAATATCGCAGCATCATATTCGGAAAATTTTCCATTAAAACCATCAATAACTATTTCTTTATTCCTACCATTGCATCCAAAAGAGGTAATATTTTTGATTATTTGTAAATCTTTATTTGGACATATAATTAAGCCTGATTCATTTGAGGGTAATGTTTTAGTGGGATGAAAGCTACAACATATTAGTAACTCAGAATGATCTAAATTATTATCAAAATTTATAAATGTGTCTGCAGCATCATATATAACTTTAGTTTTAAATTTTTTTTGTATATTATTTAATTTATCAATATTTAAAGGGTAGCCAAAAGGCGAAACAGCTATTATTCCTGCAATATTATTTTTTAGTTTATGAAAAGCTTTTTCAATTTTATCATAATTAATAGTAAAATCTTTTTTTTCAATATCAACAAAATAGGGCTCATAACCTGACTGTAAAATTGCTTGAGGTGCAGAATAGAAATTAAAAGAGGGGACAAGTATATATTTTTTCCTAGTAAATTTTTTAAGATATAAACAACAAGAAAGTAATGAGGAGTGTCCAGAAGATGTAAGTATTAATGAATTTTTTTTTAAACCATAGTCTTTAGATATTTTTTTAGCAGTATACTGGTATAATGGGCCAAAATTAGAGTAATACCTGTTAGTATCAATTTTTTTTATATATTTAGAAATTTCTCTAAAACTGGATAATTTAGGCTTGATCTCGATTCTATTCATTATCAAAAATATTTTTTCTTTAAATAATTAAAGTATGGTGAATTATAACTTATTAAAAGTTATATACAAATAATAAAATTTTACAAAAATGTGTACAACTTTAATTAATAAACTTTATTCAGTATTAAGTATAATTTAAATTCGACGATTGAAATTTTTAGTAATCAAGCTGAAGCACAGTTGTAAATTTATAAACTAATTTTATTATTTATATTATATAAATTTTTTAATTTGTAGCTTTAAATCTATTATTAATTTAAATACCATTTATTTTTTTTTGCCCAATCAACTGTTTTTTGTATACCATCTTGCATACTTGTGAGAGCTCTCCAGTTAAAAAGATTAAAAGCTTTATCAGTAGAAGGTACTCTTCTGGGAATGTCTTCATAAATGTTGCCGTATCTTTCACTTGTTTTGATGTGATTTATTTTAAGGTCAGATTCAGCAGCTTTTAAAACTGTATCAACTACTTCGCTCATGCTGTTTTCAACTGTATTTCCAAGATTAATTATATGTCCAATGGCTGAAGCTTTTGTTGCAGCAAGTATTATACCATCAATTACATCGTCTATATAAGTAAAGCATCTAGTCTGTTGACCACCGTCATACAATTCTGGAGATTTATTATTTAAAACACGATGCACAGATTTAGAAACAACATATATAGGATTTTGCTTTGGACCATAAACATTAAAAAATCTAACTATGGACATTGGCCATTTATCCTTGTGATACATCCCAAATAACATATGTTCACATAAAGCTTTTGCCGTAGAATAAGACCATCTGTCAATATTTGTTGGCCCTAAAACACGATCATCAGTTTCTTGCCAAGGTATGTTGGGGTTTTTACCATAAACCTCTGAGGTAGAAGTAAATAACATTCTAATTTTATGCTTATGACACATATTTATTAAACTTCTAGTTCCTAAGACACCAATATCAATTAAACTCATAGGATCTTCCATATATCTGTTCACGCCTACAACAGAAGCTAAATGATATAATACAGACGCATCAATTTGAAAAAATGAATTTAAATCTTCTGAAGATCTCACATCACCTTTGAAATATATAAAATCTTCATTTTTCTTTATACTCTCTAAATTCTTATTAATGTCTAAGTCAACCATATCAAATCCATAAACTTTGTAACCAAGGTTTAATAATTTTTCAATTAAATGACTACCTATTAAGCCTGCAGCACCAGTTACCATCACTTTTTTTTTCATTAAATTTTCCTTAATTAAATTATTTATTCAAAAGTTCTTCCAACTCCTAAATAATTTATACCTAAATTTTTAAGAGTATTAATTTCTTTTTTTGTAAAATATCTTCTACCATCAAAAACTATGGCATTTTTATTCATTAATAATACAAGATTATCAATTGGAATTAAACATATGTCTTCGTGTGCTGCACCAAAAACTACTACATCTGCATTCTTAACACATTCCTGCCATGACGTTGTTCTTGCTAAACCTTCATGTATTAATTCATTTAAATCAATAGAAGAGTCGAAAACTTTAATTTCTCCACATCCTTGATTAATTAGGATGTCGGCAAAATTTCTCATGGGAGAAAACCTGATATCTCCTGAATTGTTTTTAAATGAGTAACCCAATATAGCAATTTTAACATTTTCTATTTTTTTATCATTGTTATTTAATAATCTAATTATTTGATTCGCACAGTATAACGGCATGCTATCATTAACCAATCTTCCAGCACGAGGAAGTTTTAATGGTCTTTCATTTTTATCCCCTAACGTAGAAACAAACCATGGATCTTTAGTTAGACAATATCCCCCAACTCCAATTGAAGGAGTTAAAATATTTACAAAATGTTGACCTTTTTTTAAGGAGTTAGCTCCTTTTATTACCTCAAGAATATCTATATTATAGGGTAGAGCGTCACATAAAATTGCTAATTCATTTGCCAAAGCGATATTCAGATCAATCCATTGATTATTTGCTAATTTCACAAGTTCGGCAGTTTCACAACTAGCAACTTTTATTACTTCGACCCCCAGCACTTCTTCCCAAAAATTTGCACACTTTTGAGTACTTATATCATTGATACCTCCAACAATTATAGGTAACTCTTGTAACTCTTTTATAGCATTTCCTTCAGCAAGTCTTTCGGGAGAAAATCCAATATAAATATTATTATTTGAACCAAAATAATTTTTTGCAAGCTTTCTAGTAACCCCAGGAGGAACTGTACTTTTAATCATTATTATTTGATTATTAGTTACGCGAATTGATAAATTTTTAAAAACATTTTGAAGTGCACTTAAATCTGCATCATAATCACTAGAAAGAGAAGTGCCAACCGTTACTAAAATAACATTACTTTCATCTACACCATCATAAGATACAGATCCACTTAGAAGTCCAGATTTAACAGAATCTGCAATCATTTCTTTTAGCAAAGGTTCTGGAATACGACTAATTCCTCTATTAAGCTCATCAATACAATTATTATTATTATCAATCGCTGTAACTTCATGTCCTTTATTTGATAAAACTGCACTTATGACAGATCCAATATATCCAAATCCTATGACAGTAATTTTCATTTTATAATTTCAATTTTAAAATAAATTTTTTTGTTATATTTCTTCAAATATTTTTCAATATTTTTTTTAAATATACCCCATAAGATGAATTTTTATATTTCAACATACATCTTCTTAATTTTAATTTATCTATCCATTTATTAGTATAAGCTATTTCTTCAATACACCCAATTTTATAGCCCTGTCTATCTTCAACTGTTTTTATAAACTGACCCGCTAATAATAAAGAGTCGTGTGTTCCAGCATCAAGCCAAGCAAAACCTCTTCCAAATATTTCATAATTAAGTTGATTTTTTTTATGATACAGGTTTAAGAGATCTGACATTTCTAGTTCATTTCTTTTTGATGGTTTAAGTTTTTTTGATAGTGAAACAACATTATTATCAAATAAATATAACCCTGTAACAGCATAATTAGATTTAGGTTTCTTGGGTTTTTCTATAATTCTTTTAATTTTATCCTTTTTAACAAATTCAACTACACCATATTCATTAGGATTTTTAACTTGATGTAAAAATATTTTCGCACCATTTTTTTGACCAAAGGATTTTTTTAATAAATTTCCAAGCTTTTGACCATAAAATAAATTATCTCCAAGTATTAAAGCAACCTTTTGAGAATCAATAAATTTTTCTGAGATTATAAAAGCTTCAGGAATTCCATTAGGGTTATCTTGAATTTCATATGAGATTTTTATTCCTAATGAGCTACCGTCACCTAATTGATTTTTAAATATATTAATATGCTCTTTACTTGTTATAATCATTATATCTCTGATGCCAGCTAACATTAAAACTGACAAAGGATAATAAATCATAGGCTTGTCATATATGGGTAGTATTTGCTTAGAAATACTCAAAGTTAACGGGAATAACCTTGATCCTGTGCCACCTGATAAAATAATACCCTTCATGATCTAATTATTTTTTAAAAATTCTATACTATCATCTTTTATAAATATCCATTTTGGATCATCCAACACTTTTGAGCAATCTTCAATATCTATACTTATGTGTATATTGTTTAAAATTTTATTCATTATTATATGATTTAATTAATCTAAATATTACAAACTTCATACTATTTTTTTGGTCTCCAAACTTTAAAATTATACATATGTGGGTCAAATTGATTTGTATGAGTATAAGTGTGGGTATAGGTAGTAGTATAACTGGATAAATCTATAACTCCTAAAACTTCATAATTTTTTTGCAAATCAATTCCAATTTTTTTTAAATCATTATTATCCATATCATAAGGTTTTACTTCTAGAGAAATATCATCATTAGTTACAACCAATGTATTTGTATTATATTTTTTATTAGGTTTGTTTATTATCAAATTTATATAATCATTAGATTCAATATAGACGCCCGACCACCATGGCTGAACTATGAATTTATAACCAAAAAGTAAATTTAAAATTGGTTGATGTCCAGTATAGTCAATCAAATATTTAATATTCTTATCATTTAACTTAGATTTCAGATCACTTATTTGATCAAAATAAGATTTTACAAAGTTGTCAACATAAATATGATTATTAAAATTAGGAATCGTAATTTTGTTATTTTGATTTAAAAGATTATATCTATACCTTTGAGGCTTGAATATATTGTTATGTATATTTACTGATAAATGAACACATAAAAGAATAACAAAAACTATACCTTTAGATTTAATATCAATTGGATAAAGATTTATTATATGAAACATCAATAGAAAATAGAATATTGCCGAGGTATGAACGTGATTCACAGGATTAGTATTTGTTCCGAATGAAACTATAAAAATTACCATGGGAATTAAAATTAAAAGTATATTTTCTTTTTTTAAAATTAATTTTTTATCACACAGAAACAGTAAATTTATTAATAAAGAAATAAAAAGTATGTTTAAATTATCAAATATTATTAGTGATATTATGGAAAAAATAATTGAAAAGTTTATACGATTTATTTTTTTTAAAAAAATAATACCAAAGATTTGTATTATAAAAAATAACCAGTGAATCATTACATCTTTAACTAAATACTTAATTGTGAAGATCAGATTGTTAAAAAAATCATACCTTGGATCAAGAGTTTTTTTTAATTCATAACCAAAAAAAAGATCATCTAAATATAATTTTAAACTATGAAAATTTAAAAAAACGTACATAAAAAATATTATAATACCAACAATGAATAAACTAAAAAAAATTCTTATAAAAAATTTTCTATAAAAAATTGTAAGCCAGATTGTCAACACAATAGATAAAAAGATTGCTGTTGTAGGTTTACTAACAAAACATATAAATAATCCCAAGCTAATTAGAAAGAAAGATTTAAAATTACCTAGAAAATTTGATTTGGGTAAAATAAAAAATAGACCTGATATAAAAAAAAGAGCACCACATAAATTATACATGTTATAAGAGGGCGTAATAACCCAATGTCTGTAAAAACATAAGGATCCAGTTATAGCCACATAAAATATGAGATAGTTGTCAGCAAAAACATCAAAATTTTTGGTTTTATAAAAAAAAATTAGACCTTTAAAAGCTGCTAATGAACTAATTAAAAGCAGTAGAAAACCAATTATTCTAAAATAATATAAATCAAAGTTGGTAATATTTAAGAGAATATTTCCAAATAAACCAAAGTTTGTTATTTTCCCCACCACATCATTTGCATATAAAGAATATAGCAAGATGTAACTTTCATCTGTAAATTCCAAACCTTTATCAAGATTAAAAACAAAAAAAATTGCAACAAATAATGTAATTACAAAAAAATAAAAATTAATATTAAAATATGGCTTAAGTGTATTCATTTTCAATATCTCGGTTTTTTAATGTGTATTTTTTTTTATTAAAAAAATTTTTAATAGCTACATTAAAAAAGATTATTTAATATATCAACTTCACCTTACCACCAAATTTATCAAATTTGAATAAATTAGAAGAATGAATTAATATACCATTGTTTCTTTTACCTATTAATAGTGGTTTGCTTTTTTTTCTAGATTTTTCTAATTTGTTTATTTTAGTTACCTCACCATTGTGTTCTGAAAATATAGGATCTACAGTTTTTTTTGCAGCGAGTATGGTATCTGGAAAATAGTCATTGATTATTTTTATTGATTTTTTCAAGAAAGAAGAAGATATCCCAGTAAAATCATCACTACAGATCAGTAAATATTCTTTATTTGTTGAATATTTCATAATTATTTTTTTATAGTAATTTAAAACATCTGAAAGGTAGAAATCTTGATTTTTACTTTCATCCCTTTTTCTTTTATGAAGAAAATATTTTTTATTTTTAATAATTTTTACATTTCCATTTGTAAAAACAAGAAATTTTTGTTTAAATTTTTTATCTATTAAACTTAGATTTTGTATTAGATTTTTTGTATTTATTTTATTGTGGACATAAACAGGAAATATATCACTTTGTTTTATTTGTAAATTATTCGAATGTATTCCAAAGCTTTTTTTATTAAATAAAATTGTTTTCTTTGTTTTTTGTAGCCTTTCAAGACTGTTATTATGATGTGAGCCATGATGATGAAAAACTTTACTATCTGCTGAGTAGTATATAAACTTATTTTTTTTTAATTTTTGAGCAGCCCAATACCTATCTTCTAGATTTGTTATTGAATTATCAAATTTGTTATTTTTCCACTCACTTTTTCTTATAAGACTACATGCGTTATTAAATTGAGGATCAGTTTTTTGTAGTTTATTTTCTGATCCATAAGTCAACATTAGATCTCTAACTGTCAAATCATCACTAAAACCTAAAGAAACCTGTCGTGCATAGGAAGCACATGTCTGTGGGTTGTTTCTTAAATGCTTGACTAAATTTTCAATTAAATAATTATCACATGGAATACAATGAGCACTTATTATTAAAATATAATCTCCTTTACATTTAGCCATACCAAAATTAAGCATTTTCCCAGGCATATAATCATTTTGATATTTAAAAACTTTAATTTTATTATAATAACTTTTTGCAATCTCGATTGTGCCATCATTACTTTTGTTATCAACTAATATCACTTCAAAAGGCTTAATGGATTGTTGGGCAATTTTATTTAAGCAAATCCCTATCCACTTAGATTCATTGTAAGATCTTATTAAAACTGATATTTTTATTTTTTTTATTGAATTCATTCTTTAAAGCAAAATTAAAGTTTTTTAAGATTGTCTGCTTAAAATTATTTATATACCAGTAGAATTATATCACCATGAATAAAAATTTATAGTTAATTGTTAAGGTGAGATTTTCTAAAACAGATACCTATTATTTAAAATTTTTGTATAAAATTTATCTATCAGCTTTGATATATAATACTCTGCTTTTAAGGAGATTATTTTTTTGAATATTTGACAAATATTTATTAGCAAGTAACTCACTTACTTGATTGTAAAAATAGTCTAGTCCATAAAGTTTATAATATAAATCTTTTATAAAGTTTTTTGAATAAAATGTCTCTAAAGATTTAATTTTTTTAAAATTTAATTCTAAATATTTTGAGAAATAGATTCTATTATTATTTATCTTTGGTTTAAAAATATCTAATTTAAAGTTCTTAAGTGTTTTTTTGTATTTTAGAGCATCATTTAATCTATTGTTTTTAAGACTGTTTACTAAATGCATATCGTCAAACATGATATAAGTTGTTTTATTAACCTTCTTTTTTATACATTGAATCTCACGTTCAATATGAAGTTTGTCGTGACTAGAATCAATATAAGAAAAAATTACAGGTTTTTTTAAAGATGGGATACCATTTATAGCACTCAATGAATTGCATATCTTAGGACGCCAATAATCAGAAACTTTAATTTTTAAAAATTTACAGATTGATTGATTAATTATATCTTTGATAAATAATATTTTTTGTTTATTAATATCATAAGAGATAAATTTTTTATTTGTTATGCAGCAGGCTAAAAATATTGCTATTGTGGAAGCACCACAACCAGTTTCTAAAATAATATCGTTTTTTTTTATTTTTCTAACTTCTTGAAAAATTGTTATAGCGAGACTATCAGGTATAGAATTACAGTGTCTAGGTAATAACCTTTTTACAAATAGTAAAAATTCTTCAGGATTCTTATAAATGTGTTTTTTAGTTCCAAATATATAATCGTACATAATAATATTTTGATTTTTGTTATACTTAGATTATAAAAAAGGAGTTATCAATAATTTAATAACCATGAGTAAAATTTTATTTAGACTAACTACAAGAAACTACCAGAGAAAAGATATTTATAGATACCCAGCATCAAAAAAAATAAATATTTTTTCTTGATGAAAATCTATGTACTAATTCAAGCCAGGTCATCATCAGCAAGGTTACCCTTTAAGTCATTGCTGAATATAAATGAATATTCCTCAATAGAACTATTATACAAAAGAATACGATCAAAGAGTTATAAGACAGTAGTCCTTACCTCAAATGATAGTTCTGATGATTATTTGGCTTATCTTTTAAATAAAAAAAAAATTAATTTTTTTAGGGGAAGTTTATTTAATGTAAAAAAAAGATTTTTATCATTCACAGAAAAATTTAAAAATGAAGATATAATTGTTAGGCTAACAGGAGATAATTTATTTATTGATAAAAAGTTAATAAAATTGGCAATTAAAAGAATAATTACATCTCAAAATAATTATTTATTCATAGGTAATAAATTCTCAAATTTACCACTTGGAATTTCAGTAGAAATTTTTACATGTTCACACCTAAGAAAAAATAATAATTTTTCTAAATTAGATAAAGAGCACGTTACTTATAGTTTTGATAAGCTTGAGAATAATTCTATCAAAATAAAAGATGAAAAAAAAAATTGGACAAGATTAATTTGTACAATGGATTATCTGGAAAATTATCATTCTATTAAAAAAACTTTTGAGCTAGTAAAAAATCCACTTACAGCATCGTGGCAAAAATTATTGAGTGTTTTGGAAAAAATTGACAGAAGAAAAATTAATTACAAAAATAATTTTAAGTTAATTAGCGTGCAATCAAAAAAATTAACAAAGAAAAATATTATAGATATATCAAAATTAAAAATGCAAGAATGGAATTTTTCATTAAAATCTCATATTAAATATTTCAATCATAATTTAAAAAAGAATGAAATTAATAATATGATTTATCTTAATAACAAACTTATTGGGTACACAATTCTCAGGAAAAGAAAAATATATAGGGGTGGCTCATATGTTTTGATTGATACGGTGATAATAAATAAAGATTATAGAGAAAAAAAATTAGGGGCAATATTGATGAATTTTAATAATAGTGAAATTGTTAAAAGTAAATCAACTGCTTACTTACAATGTAAAAAAAAACATATTAAATTTTATAAAAATTTTTTATGGAAAAAGACTAATAAAAAAAATAAACCTCCTATTAAAAATAAAAAGAATTTACATATAATGAGTTTCAATTAACTTTGATTAAAACTCTTCATGTGATTAGCTTTTAAATTTGTGCCAACTTTAATGTTTTTTATAGATTTATTATTTATTATTTTATTTAAAAATATAGGATCAAAAAAACCTTTCGGTCTTCTTATTTCTAGGTTTTCCTCTGTAAAAAATTCATTTTTAGAAATTTCTTTTTTTACATAAATACTTTTTCTAGCTAATTTTTTAATTTTTAACTCTTCAATTATTGGATTAATTTTTCCAGTTCCACTTAAAACTTTAATATCTTTTGCAAATTGGCATATTAATTTTAAGTCATATTCATCAGCAGAGAGCGCATGATCTGGACCTTCAGATTTCTTATTTAATGTAAAATGTTTCTCAATAATGTTTGCACCTTTATTTAAAGCAAATAAACATGCATTTATGCCAATACTATGGTCTGAAAAACCTATTTGAATTTTAAATTTTTTTTTTAGAGATAGCATTCTATTAATGTTGATTTTATTTATTGGGCATGGATATAAAGAGACACAGTGAAGTAAATAAATATTTCTCTTATTTAAAAAATTAATAGTTTTTTGTATCTCATTAGAGTTTGCCATACCCGTTGATACTATTAACCTTTTGTTAATTTTTTTTAATTTTTTTAATAACGGGAAATCATTAATATCAGACGATGCAACTTTGATATATTTATATTTTATTTTTTTTAATTTTTTTAAACTTTCAGCATCAAAAATACTAAAAATAAGATCTATATGGAGTTTCTTTGATAAGCTGTTTATTCTATTTAATTTAGTTTCATTAAGCTCTAATCTTTTCCACATTTTATATAATGTTTCATAATTTTTTTTATTATAATAAAATTTTTTAACTTTGGAGTATTTATCAGCAAGTGTCTCTGCTTTGAAGATTTGAAATTTTACTGCATCTGCTCCAGATCTTTTTGCAGCATAAATTAATTTTGTGATATAGTCCAATCTGCCCTCATGATTAATACCTATTTCAGCAATTATGTAGGGTTTATTTTTTCTCATTAAAAAAATTTAATACTTGTTGCGAAATAAAATCAATATCTTTAATACTTAATTTATTATGAAATGGCAAAGCTAACGTTGTATCAAATAACTTATCTGTATTATCTAAGTTTTTTGAAATTATTTTTATTTTATAGAATTGATGTTTGTGTGCTGGCGTATAATGAATAGTCGTATATATATTTTTTTTTTGTAAGAAATTAGCTAGTTTATTTCTAACTTTTTTATCACCGTCTATTATAATTGGAAAATTATAATGAGCACTTATATAATTATCCTTAATTTGAGGTATATAAATTATTTTATTTTTAATTATCTCATTTAATTTTTTAATATAATATTTTTTAATTTTTATTCTGAAATTGAGTATCTGGTTAATTTTCTTAATTTGCACAATAGCAATAGATGCTAAAATATCGTTAAAATTAAACTTATATCCAGGGACTAAAGCATTCAAAATACGATAATTTTTTGTTTTTTTTCTATTCCATGTATCTTTTGATAAACCAGAATTAATTAACAGTCTTATTTTCTTTGATAGTTTATTATTGTTTGTGCATATAAAACCACCCTCACCACTAGTAATAATTTTATTGGCATGTAAACTAAAAACAGTTGTGGTGTAATTGTATGAACCTATAAATTTATCATTAATTTTTGCACCAAAAGCTGTTGCACCATCATCAATTATTTGAATTTTATTTTTTTTAGATATTTTAATTAGCTCATCTATATCTAGTGGATTTCCACCACTGTGTACTGGAATAAAAAATTTTGTCTTATTGGAAATCTTTTTTTTAAAATTTATTAGATCGACATTGCCAGTTAATAAATTGATATCACAAAAAATTATTTTTAAGCCCAAATTATATAAAGAATTTATTGTGCTGATGTAAGTATTGGATGGGGTGATTACTTCATCGCCTTTTTTTGCTCCAAGTGCCACCAAAGTAATAAAAATACCACTAGTTGCAGAGTTTACTGCAATCACATTCTTGGTGTTAATTTTTTTTTTTATTATTTCTTCTAATATTTTTGTTTTTGGCCCAGACGTCAGCCAACCTGACTTTAGTACTTTTGTTACTTCTTGTATTTCTTTATTAGATATAATTGGAACTGAAACTCTATAATTTTTAGCCATAAAATTAATATATATTTTTATTTATAGCTTTAAACAAAATCTTTTCAATTCTATACATGGATTTTCCATCTATTAAATTAAAATTATTTGGATATTTAATTTTTTTAACTTCTTTTAAGTTAGTAATAATTTTTTTAATTTTATTAGAATGTATTTGATTATTTTTTCCTATCAATTTAATCATATTTAATTTTTTTAGTACTCCTATGGAATATTTTTGATTTTTGTATAATTCAGTTACAAGTGTAATATTTTTTGAACAAACAGATTCAAACATTGAAATTCCACCTGCTGTAATTGATACATTAGTTTTTTCAAAAAATGGTTTAAGATTTTTTTTATTTTTTATTAAATATAGATTCTTATTTTTAATTTTTAAAATAGGGTTATTTTTTTTAAAACCAGAGCCTATTATAATATAAATTTTTATATCAGTTATATGCTTTATACATTTATATATTTTATAAATTATATTTTTATTATCAGTTCCGCCTGTTGTGATTAAAATTTTCAAAGAATTAAATCTTCTTTTTTTGATGGAAGCATATCTCTTGTCTAATAAGATATATTTAAAACCCTGATAAATATTTGAAGCATCTTTTATTTTCTTCTTTAAAAAAAATATTCCATTAATTAATAAATATTTGTATGGGTAATTAATTTTATCGTGGTCAATTAATATCAAGTTCTTTAATTGAATCATTTTACAGTATTGTATGAAAAATTTATCAATCTTTTTTGGAGTGTCGTTGATTATTAAATCATCACTTTTAATAAATGAGATTTTTGAAAATGAATTTTTTTTATGAATAATTATGTTTTTTTTATTTATGTACTTTTCAACTATATTTCTTGAATTATGATAGTTGTTAAAAAGAAAATAATATTTAAATTTATTCTTATAATGTTTTTTTAATAAATTATAAATTGTTAGACATCGCATAAAATGTCCAGTACCTGCAATTTTTCCACTATCTACATCAAACTTAAATAATACATTTTTAATCATATATCTTAATTATTTTCTATAATCTTTTTGATTAATTAATATATCTATTGTAGTAGTTGCAATC
>MDTF01013302.1_pt1 | contig 13650 bp, 10 predicted proteins | sample 811191 | NCBI WGS metagenome assembly MDTF01 (sample SAMN05326649, study PRJNA326480) | marine metagenome | isolation source: seawater | place: Southern Ocean | collected 2011
AATGAACCTTGATATGGGTATGTTCTCGCTTTTTTCTTCTACTTCGATAGTGGAATCAAAGACCTTACAAGATCGTGATGTTGGCGCTTATTTTGGGCCGCTGTTGGGAGTTGATGATATCCCGATGTATCTGACTGATTCGGCAGTTGCTGAACAATTTACTCAGGAATTGCGGGTAAACACTGATCTAGATGGGCCTTTGCAGTTTTTGTTGGGTGCTTTTTATCAAGATCACAAGAGGACACGCCGTCAAGATATTCAATTTGAAGGAACCTCGGCGCTAGATCCTTTCGAAGGCGCCTTGCTGTTTGACGGCCTGGCTGTAGAGAACTTAAAGCAGCTGGCATTTTTCGGCGAGGCCTCATTTGATCTAACCGATCAGTTAACCGCTGTTGCTGGTGTTCGATATTATGACTACGACAAGGACTCGCCAGGCGCTGATGATGGTGTTTTCAATGGTGGGTCTTCGGCTTACTTTGTAGAAACTAATGACTCGGGCCAGACTTACAAGCTTAGTTTGAATTACAGGGCTGATGAATCAACGTCCTTTTACGGAACGTTTTCGCAAGGATTTCGTCTAGGTGAACCCCAGCCCCTTATCCCATCCAGTATATGTGACACTAGCATGGTACCAGATCAGGTTGATTCAGATGAGCTGGACAGCTTTGAAGCCGGAGGAAAGTTTGCTTTTGCGGATGGACGTGCAACGCTTAATGTATCTGCTTTTCAAGTTGATTGGACGGGCATACCGGTAGAACAGATTCTTGAATGCGGTTTCGGAATGACCGCTAATGCAGGAGAAGCGAGGAGTCGAGGTGTAGAAGTCGACGGCCAGTTATTGTTGTCTGACTCTTGGCGCGTTGACTACTCGCTATCACTCACGGAGGCGGAGCTAACTGCAGACAGTGTTCCGCTTAGCGCTAAATCGGGGGATCGACTTCCCGGCTCGCCGGAATTCCAAGCATCTCTTGGCGTGCAAGCTGACTTTAGTATGGCGGGACGTCAGATGTTTGCGCGAGCTGATGTAGCGCACATTGGCGAGTACTATAACAATTTGCAGGAGTCGGGTCTGGCTGCCGGCGACTTTACAACAATCAATCTATCCCTTGGAGCGCAGATTAATGACTCTGTATCGGTTGATGTGTTCGCACGCAATCTGACCAATAGAGAGGGTCTCACATGGATTGAAACGGAACTCGGGGATGGCCGTGCCAACTATATTCGACCCCGAACGATTGGCATTGAACTGCGCGCTCGGTTCGGCCAATAAGTAAGCAAAGTTAGTCGAAAGATATCCCCCTCTTGCAAGGTCATGGACGACACTTGCCGAGGGTGATATCTTTTTTTCTATCTGGTGATTAGTTTTATATCACTCGTTATGTGTGCCACTATTTTTTGTAAGTACCTGCGAGGCCTAAATGTACTCTCCACAAATCTTGAAAACCACAATAGTGCAAATCCTTCTGGCGGGACTCTGCGTTTTATTGTCGAGTACCGCAGCACTGGCTAAAGAGCCAATATCGGCAATGGATGTATTCAAGATTGCGTATGCATCGAATCCGGCTATATCAGCAGATGGCAAGACCATTGCGTTTCATCGTTACTCTATGGATATCATGACTGATCAGCGTAAAAATGATCTGTGGGTAATTAACGCTGATGGTAAAAAACTGCGTCAGATATCCAAAGATTTTAATGCTGTTGGCGCGGCTGCTTTTACGCAGTCTGGAGACGCCATCGCCTTTGTCGCGTTTAAGGGAGATACTTCCCATATTTATGTACAGCAGTTGAACTCGTCTGTGAGATCAGAATTAGGTGAGGGCCTTTCAGATCCGACTAATTTATCCTTTTCACCCGATGGTAAATGGTTGGCATTTACCATGCCCATTGCTTATAAACCAGAAAAGATGGGCGAGTTACCTTCTCCACCGGAGGGTGCCGAGTGGGCGGCGCCTATCCTGGTTGAAACGCGTAGCCAGTTCAGAGTGGACGGAGTTGGATACTTACCCTTTAGCCGTCATCAAGTGTTTTTAATTCCGACGGAAGGTGGTGCGGCTCAACAATTGACGCAGGGACAGCAAGATCATAATAGTCCTCTTGAATGGTTGCCCGATTCTTCGGGTCTATTGCTCAGCATTAATATTAAAAGTAACGTCAATAAGCCCCTAGATATAGACATTGTTAAGCTAGATTTAAAAACACGCCAGCTAACTGCTCTGACTACTCAGTTGGGGCAAGATTTGGCTCCGAAGATCTCCCCCGATGGTAAGCGTATTGCCTGGCTAGGGAATGTAGACGCACCCAGCGTGGCCTATTTGTTCAATAATAAAATTTATTCAGCTAGGTTAGACGGTTCCGATGTCCAGGAATTGACGTCAGGTAACGAATTTGGCGTTATAGATTTCGCCTGGCATCCAGACAATCAGCAAATGTATATCCAGTATGAGGATCGAGGAAAGACCATTTTGGCGATGCTTTCCACAGATGGCTCTGTTTCAGTATTGACCGATAAGCTTTCTGGATGGGAGTTGGATCAACCCTATGTCCAGGGTCAATTTTCGGCTAGCGGCGGCGTTGCGGCTGTAACTCTAGGTGGTGCCACAAAGCCAACCGAATTGGGTGTTGTCGATCGTCATGGACGCGTAACGACAATCACCGATCTCAATCGTGTATTGCATGATTCTGTGCGGCTTTCCACAGTTGAGGAACACAGTGTTAAGTCGAGCTTTGATCAACGTGAGATACAGTATTGGATAATGCGTCCTCCGAATTTCGATCCCACTCAATCCTACCCCATGATGCTACAAATACATGGGGGGCCTTGGGCGGCTTATGGACCTCAATTCGCGGCGAATAATCAGCTATATGCGGCGGCGGGCTATGTTGTGGTATACGGCAATCCTAGGGGATCTACCGGTTATGGTGCAGAGTTTGCTCAGACGATTCACCACAATTATCCGAGTTGGGACTATGACGATCTTATGGATATGGTTGATGCAACACTAGCCATGGGGTTTGTCGATAAAGAGCAACTCTATGTTTTTGGCGGTAGTGGCGGTGGAACTCTCACCGCTTGGATCGTTGGTAAAACAGATCGCTTCCGGGCAGCGGTATCCGTTAATCCGGTCATCAATTGGGCTAGTCAGGCATTAACCTCCGATGTTGATAAGCTTATTGCTAATTCCTGGTTTACTGATCTTCCTTGGGATAATCCAATGGATTATTGGTCGCACTCACCACTGTCTCTAGTCGGTAATGTGACCACGCCAACCATGCTAATCACCGGTGAGGAGGATTGGCGCACTCCGATTTGGGAAGCAGAACAGTATTTTAATGCTCTGCAGATCGAAGGTGTTGATACGGCATTAGTTAGAGTGCCCGGCGCCAGTCATTGGATCGAACATAGACCCAGCCAGTTGATTGCCAAAGTGAATGCGATTTTGGCTTGGTTTGAACGGTACTCAAAACCTACTGATGCTTCCATGGAGAAATAGCATTTGATACCACATCCTGCATTTTAAAAACCTGCAGCTTAAAGCGAATCGCTAGATTTTGTATCAAGTCCTATTCATAATTCTCAGAGAGACAGAACATGACAGTACCGAGTGGGAAATATAATTTAAACTCTTTTTATATCAATGGTCATTGGCAAAAAGCCAAAATGGCTGGAAATGCCTTAGATATTGTCAATCCAGCTTGTGATTCTATTATCGGTAGCGTGGCGCTTGGTAATGCCGAGGACGTTGATAATGCGGTGGAGGCAGCAAAATCAGCATTTAGAACGTTTCAGGCAACCTCGAAAGCGCAACGTCTAGACTATCTTGAAAAAATTCTTGCCAGTTACAAATCGCGTTACGACGACTTTGTCGAAGCGATTTGCCTTGAAATGGGCGCCCCTATTACGCTGTCTCGTGAGGTCCAGGCGCATACCGGAATTGAACATCTCGAGTCGACCATTGCTGCCCTTAAAGATTTTGATCTAACGCAAACAAAGACTGGTTATAGCCTTTATCACGAACCTGTTGGCGTCTGTGGTGTTATCACACCCTGGAACTGGCCGATCAGTCAGCTGGTCGCCAAGGTCGCCCCGGCTATTGCTACTGGATGCACCATGGTGGTTAAACCATCGGAGTTTTCACCGTTGTCGGCACAGCTATTTGCCGAGGTTGTCGATCAGGCAGCTTTGCCTGCGGGAGTCTTTAACCTGGTTTATGGTCAGGGGCCGACGGTAGGGGCCGCTATTAGTAGCCACCCTGATATTGATATGGTCTCGTTCACCGGATCGACCCGTGCTGGTATTGCCGTTGCTCAGGCTGCTGCCACCAGCGTTAAGCGTGTCTGTCAGGAGCTGGGCGGCAAATCACCGATGATTCTGACCGAAGGCATTGATCTTGAATCAGTTGTTCCTGAATGCGTTTGGCTATGTATGGAAAATACCGGCCAATCCTGTAATGCGGGCACCCGTCTTCTAGTCCCTGAAAGTCTGCATGATGAGGTCGTTGAGATAGCAAAAAGGGTCGCTGAGTCCTATGTGGTAGGCGATCCCGCAGATGAGGCGACGCAGCTTGGGCCACTGGCTAATCGTGGGCAATTTGAAAAAGTAACGTCTATTTTGCAAGACGCTGAAACTGCTGGGCTTCAGCCTATAACCGGTGGTTCGGGTCCGGTGGAAGATTGCAGTGAGGGGTACTTTATTAAGCCCACTATTTTTGCCAATGTAAGTTGGGATCAGTCGATTGCTAATGAAGAAGTTTTTGGCCCCGTTTTAGCCGTGATGCCCTTCAAAACAATCGAAGAGGCAATCGACATTGCCAATGGAACAGAATACGGCCTGTCTGCCTATATCTATGCCAAAGACGATGCTTCTGCTGAGCACATGGCTAAACAGATGAGGTGCGGGATGGTGCATATCAATGGTGCACCGCTGGTGGCTGAGGCGCCCTTTGGTGGCTATAAACAGTCTGGAAATGGTCGCGAGTGGGGCTTACTTGGGTTGCATGAATTTCTTGAAGTTAAGGCGGTAATGAAGGCTTCCTAATGACAACTATTATAAAAGATTCAGCCAAATGAACGCACCGAGAGAAAAGTTTAGTAGTCGCCTGGGCTTTGTTTTGGCTACCGCCGGGTCGGCTGTTGGTATAGGCAACCTAGTGGGTTTTCCAGTCAATGCCGCCAAGAACGGTGGTGGCGCCTTTTTACTGGTTTATCTTGTATTTGTATTTTTCGTCTGCCTTCCTGTATTGATGGCTGAGTTGGCCATGGGGCGGCATTCCAGAAGCAATCCGGTGGGTGCCTATAGTCAGATTTCACAGCATCAACAACTGTGGCGCCTGGCTGGAATTCTAAAGATTATTACGCCATTTATGATTGGCGTATTCTATATGGTGATCACTGTTTGGCTTTTTGGTTATCTGATCATGTCTGCCTCGGGGCAGCTCGAGTATTTGGCTAGCCCGGATAGTTTTGGAAAATACATTAATAGCCCATATATATTTGTCACTATGTTGCCGGTGGGTGCCATGGTATTTTTGATTTTAAATTCAGGCGTCCAAAGAGGAATTGAGCGCGCAGCTAAAGTGTTAATGCCGTCATTGTTGACTATGTTACTAGTCTTAGTGATCTTCGTATTAAGTCTTGATAACGCAATGGCTGGAGCACGGTTTTTTTTGGTGCCTGATATGACCAAATTAAATGCAGGCGTTATTAACAATGCACTGTCTCAGGCATTTTTCTCTTTGTCATTGGGCATGGGTATCCTGATTACCTATGGCTCTTACCTTGATAAAGGGGCCAATATCGTCAAAGCGGGTTCAACGGTTGCCGTAGCAGATACCAGCGTAGCTTTTATCGCCGGTTTAATGATACTGCCCGCGGTGTTCTATTTTAACCCGCAGGTAAATACTGCCGAGCTAAGCGATTCATCTGTCAGTTTGATCTTTGTACTGTTGCCGAACATCTTCTTAACGCTGCAAGATACGATAGGATATTTTGGTGCCCATGTGGTTGCTACAGTATTCTTTTTGTTGGTTTTTTTCGCCGCCATCACATCATTGGTGTCGATTATAGAGGTGCCAGTGGCCTATTTAATCGATGAAAAAAAACTGTCTCGCAGGCGCGCATTAAAGCTGTTGGCCATGATCGGTGGCGCGTTGGTGGTAATGTCGGCACTGTCCTTTGGGCTAGCGACAGTATTCACCGAATTTATGAGTTATGCCGGTCAGAGTAAGTCATTTTTTGACGTTATTGTCGATGTGTTTTACGACACAATTTTGCCGTTAAATGGCCTTATGGTTTGTTTATTTGTGAGCTTCCGATGGAAGCATTATAACCTCAGTCAAGAGCTGGAGCTGGGCAATAATAGTTATGCTGGCTCATGGCTAGAAAAATATATGCGTTTTTCATTAAGTAGTTTTATTCCGGCTATTTTACTAGTTATTTTTTGCAACACAGTAGCGCAAAAGTTTTTTGCTTTTAGTTTATTCGGCTTGTGATCCGTTGCCTGTGATGGGGGTACGGCAGGCCTTCTGGGTAAACCGGACTATTCGGGCTTTGCTCAGGCGCTCAGCTAAAGACTACAAGGCAATTCTTGAGGGGAGAGAAATGAAATACGTTATCTATTTTTTGCCATTGTTACTGCTTAATACCGAGCCTGTTTTTTCTGAACAAAAAATGCTTTTGAACTGTGGCAAGTTAATTGATGTAGAGACTCAAAAGGTATTGTCGAGTCAAATGATAACGATTGATCAGCAGCGCATATCTTCAGTTGATTCGGCTGCTCAATATGAGGCTGATGCCCAGGTTGTGGATTTATCTGAATACACCTGCTTGCCGGGTTTAATTGATATGCATGTCCACCTAATGGTGGCGCTGTCAGCTGCCTACGAGTTGGAAAAAGTAACTCTTGGAGGCCCAGACTTGGCCTTGTTAGCCGCCCGCCACGCGGAACTTACGTTAATGGCAGGCTTTACTACTGTGCGCGATCTTGGTGATCGGGATGGTGTTACCGTCGCATTGCGCAAAGCAATTGATAAAGGCTTAGTCATCGGGCCGCGTGTATTTTCCTCGGGAATAGCAATATCCAGTACCGGTGGGCACGATGATCCTACCAATGGATGGCGGGCAGGTTTGCGCGGGGATCCCGGGCCAAAAGAGGGCGTTATTAATGGCGCTTCCGACGCTAGAAAGGCGGTTAGACAACGATATAAAAATGGTGCGGATGTTATAAAAATTTCTGTCACCGGTGGTGTGCTAAGCCTGGCTAAAAATGGACAAAGCGCACAGCTCTTTGATGACGAGATTGAGGCTATTGTCGCAACTGCTGATTCCTATGGATTTAAAGTTGCCGCTCATGCTCATGGTGTTGAGGGAATGCAGCGCGCGATTCGCGCGGGTGTCGCGAGTATAGAGCACGGTTCATTGATGGATGCCGATACCATGCGTCTGATGAAAAAATATGGCACCTATTTGGTACCGACAATTCTCGCGGGTGATTTCGTCGCTCAAAAATCTAAGATCGATGGTTATTTTCCAGAACTTGTCAGACCAAAAGCGGCAGAGATTGGGCCTAAGATACAGGCAACATTTGGTCGTGCCTACAAAGCCGGCGTCAAGATCGCCTTTGGCACAGATACTGGTGTGTCAGCTCATGGTGACAACGCTCAGGAGTTTGCGTTGATGGTAGCAGCAGGAATGCCACCCATGGAGGCGATTGTTGCAGCGACCAAAAATGCTGCTGATCTGCTGGGTAAAAGTGATCAACTGGGATCGATTAGTGTTGGTAAATACGCCGATGTGGTCGCGGTCAAGGGCAATCCGATTGAGGATATCAGGCTATTAGAAAATATTAATTTCGTGATGAAAAATGGCACGATATATAAAGCAGAATAGTTTTCTTTGTCTATGCAAAAGCCTGCCGGTAAGCATGTAGCGATAATTAATCATACAAGCACTTTTAGAAAATATGCAGACAGTCATCAATCCATGAGCAGGGAAAAAGAAAAATGCATTTGGCCTTAACGGAAGAGCAACACCTAATTCAAGATTTGGCGCGCAAATTTGCAGTTACAGAACTTGAGCCGATTGCCGCTCAGCTTGATCGAGATAGTGACTCAGGTAAAAACCGACAGCTGTTTTTAGCTAACCTTAAGATGCTCGCTGAACTCGGCTTTATGGGGCTGAATGTCAGTTCGAAATATGGGGGCACAGAGGCTGGAGTAGTGTCTTTTAGTTTAGCGGTTACAGAAATAGCCAGAGCCTGCGCTTCAACTGCAGTGACTATGTCGGTAACTAATATGGTCGGTGAAGTTATCCAAGCCGTGGCTAACAATGATCAAAAGCAACAATATTTACCCAAGCTATCCTCTGGCGACTATGCAGCAGGCAGTTTTTGTTTGTCTGAACAGGGAGCCGGTTCTGATCCTGCAGCAATGAAAACAAGGGCGGTAAAAGAGGGTGATCGTTGGATCATCAATGGTGCCAAGGCGTGGATAACCAGTGCTGAATATGCCGGTATATTTATAGTTTGGGCGGTGACCGACCCCGATGCAGCCAGCGGCAACGGCATTTCGTGTTTCCTAGTTGAGGCCGATACTCCGGGCATAACCGTTGGTAAAGCAGAACAAAAAATGGGTCAGCATGCGTCGAGCACTAATATGGTCAGCTTTGATAACTGTCGCATTCCCAGTTCAGCTTTGATGGGTGAGCTAAACGACGGGTTTCGTATTGCGGTGGCGGAACTGGCAGGAGGGCGAATTGGCATTGGCTCTTTGGCGCTGGGAATCGGTTTTGCGGCCATGGATTACGCACGCCGATATACCACTGAACGCGAGCAGTTTGGTCGTAGTCTTGCCAGCTTTCAAGGTCTGCAATGGATGATGTCGGATGCTTATACGCAACTGGAAGCATCGCGCTTATTAATAATGAACGCTGCTTATTTAAAGGACAGCCACAAGCCGTTTAATAAAGCGGCTGCTATGGCCAAGCTGCATGCTACAGAAACCGGTCATAAAGTCTGCTATACCGCTCAGCAATTGTTGGGTGGTATGGGCTATACCCAAGACTGCCCGCTAGAGCGTTACGCTAGGGATGTGCGAGTGACCTCTATCTATGAGGGAACCAGTGAAATTCAGAGGCTTATTATTGCTCGTGAATTACTTAGTGAAGTGTCAACTGACTGAATGATAAAGTTCAGCAGTAATAGGAAGTAGCTAATGAATCGAATATTTCAGGTCTATATCGTCCCTGCCGCGGTGTTCATTTCTGTCGTTATGGGAGGTGGCTATGGGACTGGCCGCGAGGTGATCGAGTTTTTTACTCGCTATGGCCTTTTGGGGGGTCTGTTCGGTACCTTGGTTGCAACCTGCGTATTCACGCTAGTACTCGCCTGCACCTATGAATTTGCACGTGTCTTTCAGGTATATGATTACCGCACCTTTTTTAAACAGCTTATTGGTCGATTCTGGGTGTGCTTTGAAGTTCTGTACCTGCTGTTATTTTTATTGGTTCTTGGCGTGGTAGGCTCAGCCGCGGGCAATATACTTGAGCAGGAATTTGGCATATCCAGCTATATAGGTATGGTTGGCGTGTTAGTGCTGGTGGTTGCGTTGGTGTATTTCGGACGCGAGGCGGTGGAGAAAGTACTCACGCTATGGTCGATCGGCATGTACCTTATATTTAGCTATTATTTTATCGAGATACTCAATAACAGTGAGGTTGATATCTGGCAGTCGCTAACTCGCGGTAGCATTGAGCCCGGTTGGCTGCAGGGAGGTATTCTCTATGCCATGTACAACTTGGCCGTTGCACCTGTACTGCTATTTTCCACTCGGGCGATCCAGACGCGGCGCGAAGCTTTGCTGGCCGGTATTATTGCGGGTTCTGCTGTTATGGTACCCGCGGTGCTTTTCCATATCAGCTATGCGGCTGGCTACCCTGAGGTGCTGGAGCAACCGGTGCCCAATTACTGGATGATGTCAGAGTATGCCAGTCCTTTGTTGCTGACCATTTTTTTAGTGGCTCTGCTGGGGACTCTAGTCGAAACCGGTGCTGGCTTGGTGCAAGGCCTTATTGAGCGCATCGAAGCCGTGGTGAAACTGGGCGCAGATGATGTTCTTGGTCAGCCGGCGAGGGCCGCTATTGCGATTATGACCCTGACTCTGGGTGGGCTGCTGGGTTCACTGGGTATTGTGAGCCTTGTAGCGCAGGGCTATTCAGCGCTTTCTGTGGGTTTCGCTGTGGTTTACATTATCCCTGTGTGCACCTTGGGTGTAGTCAAAATAATACGGTCTTCATGACATCTATGTCTCGCTGGTTACAAATCCACTAACACCAATTATATGGGCACTTTATGAGTAAAGAAATCATTGGAAAAAACCCTTTAGGGTTGCCGTTTTCTCCTGCAGTATCGGCTGGAGGTTTCATTTTTTTATCTGGTCAAATGGCATTTGGCCCCGACAATAAGTTGCTTGACGGGGATATCAGCATTCAAACTAACCAGGTATTAGACAACATCAAAAGCCTACTGGCGGGTATGGGTTTAGGAATGGATGCAATAGTGAAGAATACCGTTTGGCTAACAGATGCGGACGATTTTCCAGCATTTAATCAGGCTTATGCACAGTACTTTGCAGAGCGTCCGCCGGCACGCGCAACCGTTCGTTGCGATTTGCTATTGCCAGGCGCACGCATAGAGATTGAAGCGCTAGCTATCAAGCAGTAAATCTTAGATTTAATGCTGCTAAGAAAAGGAAAAATGCATGAAGATTACCATTATCGGTGGCGGCTTATTGGGCCTATCTAGCGCCTACCATTTAATACAAGAAGGTCATCAGGTTACTATCGTAGAGCGGCAAATGGATGTTGGCTTGGAGACAAGTTTCGCCAATGGCGGCTTATTAACTCCGAGTTTATGCGAACCTTGGAATGCACCTGGGTTTTTTTTCGACATGCTGAGATGGATTGGGCGTGAAGATTCGCCATTATTATTAAGGCCTAGTGCGCTGCCTTCTCTTTTTTTATGGGGGTTATCTTTTATACGAAACTCTACCCGCAGCCGTTACCAACAAAATATCTTTCGAAATACTAGGTTGGCAAAATACAATTTAGCTGTGTTAGATGGAATGGTAGGTCAAATTCCACTGTCTGATCTCGGTGGCGGTTTAGGTACAATCAAAGTATGTCGCCAGATGGCAGAATTGGATAAAGTACAAAAAATGGCAGAGTTTTTATCGCCAGAAAATATCAAATTTAAAATGCTCGATAAGAACCAAACTTTTGCGCTGGAACCCGCTTTAAAACCGCTTGGCGATAAAGTCGCTGGCGGTGTTTATTTTCCCGAGGATAGATTTGGTGATGCGCACCAGTTTTGCACCGAGTTAACCCAATATTTAAAGGATAACGGCGTTCAATTTTTGTTTAATACCACTGTAATAAATATCAAACAAAAGGGTGGGCGTGTTTGTCTAATTAATACCGAGCAAGGGTCTTTAAGTGCCGATACTTTCATCATAACCGCAGGGTCTTATTCTCCGATTATTGCAAGTACAGTGGGGGTAAAAATTCCCGTCAAACCTTGTAAAGGTTATTCTTTATCAGTCGAACTTCATGACTGGGCGGGTGCGCCTAAAATACCTGTTATCGATCACTCACTGCATGCGGTAGTGACCCCCTTAGGCCAAACAATAAGGGTGGCTGGTACGGCAGAATTTGCTGGATATGACGATAGCCTGCAGGAAGGCCGACTACAAAATCTGTTTGATTTACTGTGTAATATTTACCCCGAATCAACGCCTTATATCAACCAAGCGACGACTAAAAAATGGGTCGGTCTAAGACCTATTTCAGCATCGGGTGTCCCAATAATTAGTCAAACAAAAATAAAAAACCTGTATCTAAATACAGGTCATGGTCAGTTGGGGTGGACGACGGCTGCAGGCTCGGGAAAATTGTTATCTGATCTGGTTTGTGGCAAGGATACAGATCTTGAAATTTCAGATTATTCACTATCACGATAACGACTTAAAAATAAATATTAATAGCCTAAAATTACCGGATAAATAAATATGAATAACCCCGAGTTTGTCGGAGGCTAATTTTCTTCAGCGGATTAGCCAACGAACAGAGGGCCTGGATATTCAAAAGAACTACCTGAGTGTGCGGTTCGCTTGGTGTTAACAGATGAAACGGACTTGATGACGGCAGCGCTAAGCCGACTAAAATTTATTCGAAGGCGATTAAAAGCTGACTGGAAAAGCCGTTGCTTAACGGTGTGCCACACGTTACTGGTGGTGGTTTGCTGAACGTTTCTCGTATCAACGAAGGTTTCGCTTATCAAATGACTCGCTCGCGTTTAAAGAGCAGGCACCGGCCTTTATGCGAGAGATTACCGCGCGCGCCAACACCACCGATATGGCGCTATTCCACACCTCTAACATGGGTTTTGGACTGGACTGTATCGCCTCTGCCGACAAGGTTGATGACGTCATACAAGTCCTAAAAGACAACGGCGAACGGCGCGCACGAACGAGCTATGTCAAAGCCAGTTCTGGCGAGGTTTATCTACCGGACGGCTCGCAGGTTTAAATCTAAACCCCACAGCCCGCTAGCTTTTTAAATCGCTTAGTGGGCTTCTAACCGCATGGCCGCCACGATTTAACACGTGAGTGTAAATTTCGGTGGTGCGGATATCACTGTGCCCTAGTTGAGCCTGTATTGTTCTAATATCAGCGCCTCTTTCAAGCAAGTGAGTCGCAAAAGAGTGCCGTAACGTGTGGCAGGAAGCAGGTTTTCGGATGTTAGATGCGTACACGGCTTTTTTAACCGCTCGTTGAATAGACTGCTCACCGATGTGATGACGCCTTTTGGCATTGCTACGTGGGTCAGCGCTAAATGACTGCGCGGGAAATAGATATTGCCAATGAAACTCCGTTGGTGCTCGAGGGTACTTTTTGGATAGCGCAAAAGGTAAATAAACGCCACCCCAGTCGGGATCTAGGCAATCTTTTTTAAAGAGTGTTTCTGCATGGGCTATTTGAGCCTCCAAGTGAGCACACAATTCTGGCGCTAATGTCGTTATGCGCGGCTTACGACCTTTCCCATCCCGGACCAATACGGAAAGCCTCTCGAAATCAATATCCTGCACACGTAGCCGAACGGTTTCCATCACCCGCAAACCAGAACCATACATTAATGCCGCGCAAAGTTTTGCATTACCCTCTAAGCATCGTAATACCGAACTAATTTCCGATGGCGTAAGCACTGTGGGTAATTTTTTGGGTGTTGTAGCTCTAGTGAAATCACTAAAATCACCCAGTTCAATGTCCAGTACTCGACGGTAAAGAAATACCAGAGAGTTCAACGCGGTCTTTTGAGTGCTGGGTGCCACATGACGTGTTAAGGCTAAATAATTTAAAAACTCTCGAAATTCCGCGCAATGCATGTCTTTCGGGTGGCGCATTTTATGATAGCGAATAAAAAACTTTATCCAGTAAAGGTAAGTCTCTTCGGTTCTAATACTGTAATGTTTTGAGCGCAGTTCGTCCTGAACCTGCTTAAAAAAGGGGATGTCATATAGCCCGAGGCTGCATGAAAACTAGAATTATTGCTGGCGACGTTAGAGTCGAGACTAGAAGACGAAAGTGACGTGATATAACA
>MDTF01007526.1_pt1 | contig 13646 bp, 13 predicted proteins | sample 811191 | NCBI WGS metagenome assembly MDTF01 (sample SAMN05326649, study PRJNA326480) | marine metagenome | isolation source: seawater | place: Southern Ocean | collected 2011
ACAAATAAAGATAAAAAAGAACCAATGAAAAATACAAATAAAGATAAAAAAGAACCAATGAAAAATACAAATAAAGATAAAGAATCAAAAACAAAAACAAATAAAACAAAAGAAGGTTATTCAAATATATCGATTGATAATTCGAATGTTTCAAATATAGAAAAACAATTAATAAATAATAGTTTTTATTTTGCTTATATATTTTTAATAACAACAGGTACAATATGTTTTATTGAAGCTTTAAGAACAAAAAATTCTAACATAAGACATATTATGAATTTAGAAACTTGTATTTCTATAGTAGCGGGATATTTTTATGGATATTTTATATATGTTATTAGAGAAGCAGATAAAAACAACGAAATTATAGATTATAAAAAAATAAACAACTTACGTTACACAGATTGGTTTATAAGTACACCCATTATGTTATTAGTATTATGTTTAGTTTTGGGAATGGAAAATAAAATAAAATTAACATTACCAATATATGTGATAGTTTTATTATTAAATTTTGGAATGTTAACTTTAGGGTATATAGGTGAATTGGAAATTATAAAAAAACCATTAGCTAATATTTTAGGATTTGTAGCTTTCTTTTTAATGTTTGGGTATATTTGGAAAATTTTTATGAATAAAATAAAAACGAAACCATCTAAACTAATATATGGGTTATTTTTGGTTTTATGGGGATTTTATGGGGTTGTTTATTTATGTAAAGACACAACAAAGGTAATATCATATAATATATTAGATTTGATAGCAAAAGCATTTGTTGGTATATTTTTCTGGATTTATTTTACAAAAATAATAAAAATACAATTATAATTATATAAATATAATATATATGAAAAATAATTTTTACAAATATTATAAACAAATAAACACAACAAAGATTTATATATTATTAATAATAATGTTTGTTTTTTCTATAATATATACTTTTTTAGATGATACACATTTTGAAGGAGTAAATAAGTATAAGGAAATTATCAAAGAAGAAATAATAAAAAAAAAAGCTCAAAAAGAAATTATAGAAAATTTTAAAGATATAAATAATACATTAGATAATTCACTATTAGATAATTCACTATTAGATAATAATAATAGTAATAATAGTAATAATAGTAATAATAGTAATAATAGTAATAGTAATAATAGTAATAGTAAAAAAGAAACTATAATAGACGAAACAACAAAAGAAACAGAAGCCGATGTAGAAAAGAATGAGTTAAATCCGGAAAAAGTTAAACCAACGTTATCAAATAAATATTTCAATAGATTATATTTTTCAATTGTAACAGGATGTTTGTTAGGATATGGTGATATATATCCTGTTTCAAATATTAGCAAATTATTATGTGTATGTCAAGGAGTAACTACTGTATGTTTAATTATTATATAAAATTTATTTCTAATATTATAAATAAATTTTATGGAAATAATGAATCATCAAAAAAAAAATAGAAAAAATAATGCCGTAGAATTACCGTTAGATATATCAAATATATTATTACCAAAATATGTAGTTTATCATAACGAATGTTATAATAAAGAAAAAACTTTATTTAGAAATTTTTTTAGAGTAGAGAATTATCCATTTGATAATTCATATAATACAAAAATTAATATATGTTCTTCAAAATCCAATAAAATTTCAATAATTCAAAAATTAGAAGAAATTAAAAGAAAATTAAATGAATTAAATGAATTAAATAAAAATAATGCAAAAGATAACAGTTATAATATTTTACCAAAATACATAAATATTAGAAAATTAGAAACTAATAAATATATGATATATGATAATAAAAATAAAGATAGAGAGAAACGTATTTCGAGTAGAATGATTTATGACGATTGTAAAGATATAAGTTTAAATATAAATATATTCTTAAATAAATTGAAAAAAAAATATGAGATATAGTAGTCGTGAAAATAATTTAACTATATAATTAAAATTAAAATACACATATAACAGAATCTATATTATGAGTTTCATGAAATATATATCTATACGTAGGAGATACATTCTTCAAATAATTTCTTATTTCATGTATTATACAATATAATTTGTATAATTTATAATTTAAATAATTATAATCATCAGTGTATAATATTAATTCATTATTAATAAGTCTATTAGATATATCATATTCAAGTTGTTCACATGTTTCTCTAATATTAAACAAATTAATATATTCTTGATTCAAATTATCATTTTGGTACATAATATAAATATATGTAAATAATTTTTAAGATATATATGATTATATATATATATATATATAATCATAAATAAAAAATCAATTTTTATTTTTAGTCACCCGAAAGTTATAATTAAATAAATCATTATAACTAGGTGGGGAATCTGTATATTCTAGTTCATTGTTTTTATTATCAAAAATATTTTCTTCATCGTCTGAAATTATGTATTGATTATTATTAGTATCAGTATTATTAGTAGTATTATTATCAGTATTATTATCAGTATTATTATCAGTATTATTATCAGTATTATTATTTAATAAAATATGATTAATCAAATTATAAAAAATATTTTTTGAACGAATAAAACATAATAATGAAATCAAACCAGCAAATGATATATAATATAAATCATGAGATATAATTAATATTTGATTACTTGTAATATTAGTCATTACGATATATATATGTGAATTTATATTTAAATGATAAAAAATTTTATTAATAATGTTTATTATAATTTTTTATAACGTTTATTATAATCTTTCATACCATCTTCATATAAACTAACATTAATAAATCCTTTTTTCATTAATGCTTCTGTACTATTTTTTGAAGCACTACATTTATTATCCACACAATAAGATATGATGGGTATTTCATTTAATTGCAAGTTATTATTTAATAATTTTTTGAGTTTTGGATAATGGGAATCAATAACTGATATGAACCATTCATTTAATTCTTTAATAGACATTTTTTTAATTTGTGAAACAGGTAAATTAAAGGTATTAGGTATGTGATCTTTTGCATAATATTCACAAGGTAAAACATTTAAAATAACAACTATTTTTGAATTTAATTTTTGTATTAATTGTTTATAATCATAATTATTATGAATTAATTTTGTAAAAATATTAAAAATCCAATAATTATTGTTATTACTAGAAATAACATAATGAATATGTTTAAAAAAAGTAGTGTATTCTTTTTCATTTTTAACCATTGTTTTGTAGTTTTGAGGAACCAAAAATTTAATTTTAGCAAAACCTTTTTCATCAATAGTTGCTACCCCACTATTTGAGAAAGTTCCATATGCTTCTTTTGCACCATTAATAGTTAATTTATTACTTGGTTTGGCTGCCCAATATAATATTTTTCTATTACTAAATCGTTGTCCTACATCTATTTTAATAACTTTGTTATAGTTTTTGGGATATCTATTTGTAAAATTTTTAGTATTTTTTTTTACAAATTCTTCTACATAATCAATTTTGCTTAACCATTTAGGTTTTCTTTTATTACTAGATTTTAAAGTTTTACTAAAATCTAATTTTAAACAACTAGCACATAATTTTCTTGTTTTATTTACCATTATATATATATATATATTACAATAAAAAGTTGGTTAAAAATTTAGAAAATTCATGGTGACCTGGATAATACAAAATAGTATAAATATAATACATGGTTTGTTGATGAATAATCATTGTTCTAGTGATTCATGTTAATAGGCGGTGACAATTGGTAAATGTTATGTCTGTATGTGTTTCTGTGCCGACGTTGTATTATGTGACGCGTTCAAATATGTTATGTACGAACCTAGGATATTTTTTATTAAATTTATAATTTAAATATTTTTTAGTTTTTAACATACCTATATATATAAATACAAAAATTTGTTAAATATTTTAATATAAATAATAATATATAGTAATATGAATTATAATTATACAACATTTACATATGATATATCGCCTAGTAATTTAAATGATGGTTATTACAATTTCAATGATAAAACCTATAATGATTCGAATATGTTAAAATTTCTGGATTTTTATTATAAAAATGAAGAAATAGTAAGTGAATATATGCTTATAAACACAAATAATACAAATTTTAAATTACAAGATTATAATATTTTTAATAATTGGTATACAAGCGGGAATAATTCGCCTTTTAAAATAATTAATTATATAATTACAAATGAAGAATTTATAGATAACAATACAAGAACAAATTTTGTAGGTATTATAAATTCAGTAAAAAATGATACATTATTAATTTTAAATGATATTATAAAACAAAGTAATATTTCTTACAGCCATAATATAGTGATAGATTTAGATCAAAATCATTTTAATAATAGTGAAAATGAAAATATAATAGGATGGGCTGATCATACCTCAAAATCAATAGGACTTAACGAAAAAGTAGTAAATAGATTTATGTATTTTAATGATACATTAAAATTATCGTTATTATTAGTTCTTTTACACGAGACATTGCATATATTAGGAATAATTAATTTACAAACCGATTATTTACCAATAAATAATAGCGTTTATTTACAAGAAGTGAATGATGATGATAATAATAGACGATATATATGGTCAGGTGCAAAAGGATTAGATGGTTATAAAAAAATGTTGCAAGATAATAATGTAGATAATAATATAATAGATAATGTATTAGGATTATTATTAGAGAATGATGGTCCAATTGGAACAAAAAATGTTCATATAGAAGAAGGTAATGATTCAAATGGAATTTATAAAAAAATATATGTTAATAATATAAATTATCCAAGTATAGTTAATGATATTACAACCGGATATTTAAACAATACAAATTATTTAACAACAGTTACGACAGGTTTGTTGAAAGATATAGGATTTATAATAAATGATGAGTCGCGTCATATAATGAATACGGGAATAAATATAGTATTAATTTAATTTATAAAAAATTGATTTTTTATTATTTTTATAAAAAATAATAAAACTAAATCTGTATTATTAATAAATGTCTAAAAATATTAATAAAAATTTATTGATAAAATTGTATGATTTTAACCCATATGATGAATCGGTTTATAATTCAGATAACAATAAATTCAAATGTAACAAAGAATATATGGTTCAATTATTTGGTATATCAGAGTGTGGTTATACGGCATGTATATATGTTAAAAATTACAAACCATGTTTTTATGTAAAAGTTCCGGATAATTGGGACGAACAATTAAAAAATGAATTTATATCACATATGCGTAAAAAAATGGGTTTATATTATGATGAATCTATTTTAAATTCATATTTGATTAAAAAACATAAATTATATGGATTTGATAATTTTAAATTACATAATTTTATATATGTAGAATTTTCATGTGTTCAGGCATTTAATAAAGCTAAAAAATTATTTTATAAAGAAACTATTATTGGAAATTTTTATGAAAAAAAATTGTTAGAAGATGGTTATAAATTTTTAGAATATAATGTATTTTTATATGAAGCACATATACCACCATTGCTAAAATTATTTCATATAAAAGAAATATCCCCCTCTGGTTGGGTATTATGTTGTGCAAAAAAAATAAAACATATTCACTATAAGAAAACATATGCACATTATGAATTTGAAATTGATTACAAAGATATTATATCAAAACCAGAAAAAGAAACGGTTGTTAGATATAATATATGTAGTTTTGACATTGAAGCAAGTAGTAGTCATGGTGATTTCCCAGTTGCTATTAAAGATTATAAAAAATTAGCTATTGATATTATTACATATTATAATTCATTGGAAGACAAATCATTATTTGATAATGATTTACTAAAAAAATGTGTTATTTCGGGTTTTGATAATGATAATATTAATGAATATAACATAAATATAGTATATCCAAAAGAAAAAGTAATTATTGAGAATATTGAAAAAGCGTTAGAAAATATTATAAAAACGACAGTTAAATCTAAAACAAATATAGTTGATGATTATTTTATATCAGATTCAGAATCAGATTCAGAATCAGATTCTGAAAATGAATTATTAGATAATAATGATTTCAAATTTAAATGTAAAAAAAATAAAAAATATACAAAAGATGTTACTATATTAGAAGTTATTTTAGATAACAAATGTGATGTAAATGTTAAAATTAAATATTTGAATAAATTTTTATCAGATGATTTACCAGACTTAGAAGGTGATATTATTACTTTTATAGGATTATCCTTTTTATATTATGGAGATAAAAAAAGTTATAAAAGAATTTTGTTAGTTAAAGATGGTTGTAAACCTCCTGATGATTATGATTTAGAAAAAAATGTAACAAAAATTATAGTTTGTAATACAGAAAAGGATTTGTTATTGAAATTTTCTAAAATTATTCAATTGAAACAACCACATATGATTATAGGATATAATATTAATGGATTTGATTTTGATTTCATGTTTGATCGCTCAAAAGAATTAGAGTGCAGTGAAGAATTTTTGAAATTATCTTATAATAAAGATGAGATATGTTATAATCAAGATTGGAAAACAAAAAAATTTGATATTGAAAAAAGTAAAATATTTTTAGCAAGTGGTGAATATAATTTGAAATATATTAAAATGCCTGGTCGTATTATCATTGATTTATACAATGTTTTTAGAAGAGAACACGTTTTAACATCTTATAAATTAGATTATACATCAAGTTATTTTATTAGTGATAGTGTTAAAAAATATGAAATATTAGATAATAATACTACTAAAATTTACAGTACTAATTTAACAGGTTTAAATGAATTAGCTTATGTTAACTTTCAAGAAATTGGTTATAGTGTAAATTATTATAAACAGGGTGCAAAATTCAAAATTATCAATATAAATGATGAAGAAAACAGTTTTATTATTGATTCTAACGAAGAATTTGATTTAATAAATAAAAAAGTTAACTGGGGTTTGGCTAAAGACGATATTAGTCCTGCTGAAATTTTTAAATTGTCATTGGGATCTGATCAGGATAGATGGTTAGTAGGTAAATATTGTCTTGCAGATTGTGATAATGTATTAGAATTATTACTAAAAAATGATATTGTTACAAGCTGTGTTGAGATGTCAAATTTATGTAGCGTTCCATTAAATTATTTACTAGTAAGAGGTCAAGGTATTAAATTAACAAGTTATGTTTCTAAAAAATGTTCTGAAAAAAATATTTTGATACCAGTTATTGAAAAATCAACTGATGATGGTGGGTATGAAGGTGCGCATGTATTATCTCCAAAAACTGGTTTATATTTAGAAGATCCGGTTTCTTGTTTAGATTACAGTTCTTTATATCCATCTTCTATTATTAGTGAAAATATTTCACATGACAGTAAAGTATGGACAAAAGAATATGATTTAAGTGATAACTTATTAAAAGAAACAGGTGAAAAAGATGAAAGTAATGATTATATATATGATAATTTACCTAATTATAAATATGTTGATATTAAATATGATACTTATAAATATATTCGCACAACAGCTAAAGCTGCTGCGAAAAAAAATATTGTTGGTTATAAAATTTGTAGATTTGCACAATTTCCAGATAATAAATTAGCAGTTTTACCTGCAATTTTACAAGAATTATTAAATGCACGAAAAGTAACTAGAAAAATGATAAAAACACAAAATAATGAATTTATGAAAAATGTTTTAGATAAAAGACAGTTGACTATCAAGCTCACTGCTAACTCTGTATATGGACAATCTGGGGCAAAAACAAGCACTTTTTATGAAAAAGATGTAGCCGCATCTACTACTGCCGTTGGTAGAATGTTACTTTCTTATGCTAAAAATATTGTTGAAGATTGTTATCATAATTATGAAAAAAAAATGTCTGATGATAATGATGTAATTGTTAATGCTGATTGTATATATGGTGATACGGACTCTGTATTTATAAAATTTGAATTCACTAATAAAACTGATAATACTAAAATTAAAAATAAAAAAGCATTAGAATATAGTATTGAAGTAGCACAAGATGCAGGCAAATTAGCTACTAAATTCTTAAAACATCCTCATGATTTAGAATATGAAAAAACATTTTGGCCATTTTGTTTATTATCTAAAAAAAGATATGATGGTATGTTATATGAATTAGATACTAATAAATGTAAACTAAAATCAATGGGTAATGTTTTGAAACGAAGAGACAATGCTCCTATTGTTAAAGACATATATGGTGGTGTTATTAATATTTTAATGAAAGACAAGAATCTAAATAAAGCTATAAAATTTGTAGATAACTCATTACAAAATATAAAAGATGAAACATATAATATTGATAAATTAGTTATTACTAAATCTTTAAGAAGTTATTATAAAAATCCTAATCAAATTGCTCATAATGTTTTAGCTAATAGAATCGGTAATCGTGATACAAAACCAGGACCAGGTGATAGAATAAATTATGTATATATAGTTAATCCAAATAAAAAAGCGTTACAAGGTGAAAAAATAGAAACTCCACAATTTATATTAGCAAACGAGTTGAAGATTGATTACAACTTTTATATTACAAATCAAATTATGAAACCATTATTACAATTGTTTTCATTAGAATTAGAAAATATGATCGAATTTAAAAAGAAACGAGGACATACATTGAACTCTTGGTATAATGAAATTAATAAATTAAAAGAAAAATGGCAAGATACAACTAAATTTAACAATAAGTATGAACAACTTCGTTGTAAAGAAGTTAAAACATTAATATTTGACAAATATTTGAATTAAATGTTATAGAAAAAAATCCAAAAAATAATAACATAGAATGATATTATATAATCAGCTATCTGGTGCGTATCATATCATGATAAGGTTTGTCTGTCAAATCACCAATCTGATTATGATATTATATTTGATATTATATTTGATATTATATTTGATATTATATTTGATATTATATAATATTATTATAATATATATATATGAGTTATGAACTAGATATAAGTTATTCTTTAATAAATGATATGCTAGGGTTAGCATGTTTAATTTATGACTGTAATAAAGAACTGACATTCAAAAAACATGACAATGAATATGATATGAAATCATTAGATATAAGTTCTATACATATTTCAAAAACAAGAAAAACAATATTATCAAATTTATTGAAAGAAGAATCTAATTATGATTTAGTAAAATTCATAGATAATCACGGTGTACAAGTCGGTATAACATTGAACCATAAAAAAAAAAGAATAAATGTAGTATTTAGAGGTTCAGATGAATTAAGTGATTGGTTATATAATATGTTTATATGTAAAGCAAAAATAAATGATGATATATATGTTCATGGTGGATTTTATAAATTATTATATAAAAACAATTTGTACAGTGAATTATTTATAACTCTTGAATTATTATTAAAAAAACATAAAAATTATAATTTAAATATAACAGGTCATAGCTTAGGTGGCGCATTAGCAACATTATTTGGTTATATATTATCTAATGATATATCTAATTTGATAAATATAATAAGTTTTGCAAGTCCTCGTGTAGGTAATAAAAAATGGGCAACATCTTTTAATAACAAAAAAAATATAAATCATTATAGAATAGTTAATCAAAAAGATGTAGTAACAGCTGTTCCATATATTAATTATTGTCATTGTGGCAATTATATTAGTATAAATAATAAAAGTATATTAGATTATATAAACGTAACATCATACAGTGATCGTAATTCATTTTTTAATTATTATAATGTATTTGATCATTTTATTGAAAACTATTATACAAATTTTAACAAATGTACAAATATTAAAGAATAATAAGGTATTTAATTATAATTTGATATATATAAAAAAAAATTATATATTTTTATTATAATTATTTATGAATGAAAACAAAGAAGAAAATATAATATCAAAAAAAATAATAATAAAAAGTAAAATTATATTAGTTACAATAGCATTATCCGGTTTAGGAGTATTTGGTATTGATAGATTATATTCAGGAAATTATATATTATTTTTTTTTAAACTAATAACATTAGGCGGATTAGGATTGTGGGCAATAATAGATAATATAAGGATATTATTTAACATAGTAACATTAAAAGAAAGTGGAATATTTGGAATTGACGAATGGTCTGATGATCCAGTTAATTCATTATTATACACAATATTTATGTTTGTATTATTAGGTATAATATATTCATCTATATTGTACAACATTTATGGTGTACAAAACAAAGACGTTATACTAAATAGTAAACTGCATAATTATATAAAAGGTAAGTAGATATAAAAATAATCATAAATAAATAAATAAATAAATAAATAAATATAATAGTTAATGTACATATTATTTTTTTACTTGTTATTTTTTGTTTTATAAAATAGAAAATATTGAGACATGTCAATTGATATCTAACATTTTTACGTTATGATAATGACTATAACAATATTAAATGTTAAAAATATTCCTAACTATCAACTGTTATAACCAGTATTTCATAAAATCTTTAGATAATCGTATAAAAAAAATATATAATAAGTAATATATATTTTTTTCAACAGTAAATATTTAAAGACTGATAAAGAGCTCGTATTTTAAAATGCGTTTAATGTGGTTGATTATATTCAATAAAATATCTGATTCAATTGTATCATAACATCCATCATACCAACAGACAACCAATGATCGTCTATATTTGTGTAGAGCGCCTAAAGTACGATCATCTAGCGCAAAATTATTACCATCTTGATAATAAACGCGACCATTAACATTAATATTGCCCGACATTTTAATTTTATACGTGGATACTCCAACTCGTTCATATGTGATGTATATATATTCATTATATGGTAGTTTAATGCTTGCGTGATAAATATTTTGAGTATGTGGATAAATAGTTTGATGTCGCGGCGAAATACGTTGTATGTGTGTCATAATACAATTGGGAATACGAAGCATACTAATAACTGTTAACATAATGATAATCATTTTAATTATTTACAATTTATTTTAATTATTTACAATGTATTTTAAATAAAATAATTAAATCAATTTTTTAAACAAATAACAAAATTTCAAATTATTTCATATGTAAATACTAAGTAGAACGATATATTTTGTTGGTTTAAATATTAATTTTTTATTGAAAATAATATTTATTTAAAACGTATCACCAAATTCAAAGGCATCGTCTTTATTTTCTATTTTTGTTGATAAAGCATATTCACCTACTCTTTTTTCAAAGAAATTTGTTTTTCCTTCAACACTTATTACTTCCATCCAATCAAATGGATTTTTAGAATCATAAATTTTATCACCACCTAACTGTACTGATAGTCTGTCAGCAATATATTCGATATATTGTTTCATTAATACCTCATTCATTCCTATTAATTTACACGATAAAGCGTCTCCTATAAATTCTTGTTCAATACCAACTGCCTCTTTAATAATATCATGAATTTTTTTCTTTTTTAATGGATTTTCTAATTTATTATGTAATAAAACAGCGAATTCGGTATGTAACGCTTCGTCTCTGCTAATTAATTCATTTGAAAATGTTAGACCAGGCATAAGTCCTCGTTTTTTCAACCAAAAAATTGAACAAAATGCTCCTGAAAAAAATATCCCTTCTATTATAGCAAATGCAACTAAACGGGTAGCAAAACTTGATTTTTTATCCTTTATCCATTTAATTGCCCAATCTGCTTTTTTTCTGATACATGGAAACGTATTAAGAGCATCAAATAAATTATTTTTTTGAAATTTATCTGTTATGTATGTATCTATTAATGTTGAATACATTATACTATGGATATTTTCCATAGCTATTTGTAACCCGTAAAATGCTCTTGCTTCACTTAATTGTACATCTTCCATAAAACGAATTGCTAAATTTTCTAATACTATTCCATCGCTTGCAGCGAAAAATGCTAATATCATAGATATAAAATGCTTCTCGTTATCGTTTAAAGTATTCCAATCAGCTAAATCTTTTGATAAGTCAACTTCTTGGGCTCTCCAAAACAAATCTTCTTGTTTTTTGTACATTTGCCATATTTCTGGGTCTTTGATTGGAAACATTACATACCTATTTTCGTCTGGCATAAGCATTGGTTCGATATTAGTTCTTAACATTCTAAATAATATATGAAAATATTTTTATATAATTTATATAAATTATAAAAAAATATATTCAATTTTTTTTATAAAAATATATTTATATTTTAAGTATGCGTTACAATATTAATAAAAAAAAAAAAGAGTTGAATTTAAAAAACCTAGTTATGTTGTTTTATATGTTTTTAAGCGTTTTAATTATGAATTTATATAAATATAAATACATAATACTAGTTATAATAATAATATTCTTTTATTTATATTTTAAATATGAATCAAAAATAATAGAAGGTTTTAGATTTTTTTGGCAACCGAGGAAAAAGTCAAGAGAGGAACTGGCGGCGGAGAAGGCGCGGCAACAAAAGAGGAGAGATGAATATGCTGCTAAAAAAATAAACTCCTTGGTATGGCAAGTAAGTAAGGACAGAGCTAATGCAGTAGAAAAGGGGGCCATCGATAAGATAACAAGTTCGGTACGTGAATATTGCGCCAGCCGTGTTTCATCCTTTTCGTGGGCCATCGCGAAATCAGGTTGTAAATAGATACCCACCGTACCCTGAGTCGTGTATGTGTAAGGACAACGAATGGGCTATGAGCTCTTATCGGGAGTGTAGTAGTGGTTGACTTACAGACTGTTAGAGTATCGGGTTTTAATATACTTCCTAACTTTTAATAATAATTAACCTACTTTAATTTTAATTTAGTAAAAAATTTTATCCATTTTTATATTTTATATTTTATTTATATAATGCTTAATATTAAAAATCAAGTTAATTATTTAAAATTTTTTAATTTTTTTGTTTCAATATTTTTATTATTATTTTTTTCATTTAAAAATTCATTATATAGTTATTTAATTTTTATAATAATTTCAAATATAATATATTATATTTTTGATAAGAAAAATATATTTAATTTCTTTTTTATTACAGTTATAATAACTAGTATTTTGTATATATATTTATATAATAAAAAAGAAGGTTTCAAAGAGGGAAACAATCATAATCAATCACCAAGTGATGCTATATCATCAACATGTGCCCTGGTATCAACAACTTCGAAACCTGAATTTAAACATAAATCTAGTACTACGCTTGCACTTGTACGTGACAAACTTGGTACTGCGATTAGAAAAGAGGCCGCGGCGGGGGCGGCGTCGAATACTATAAAATCGGCAATGGGGGGCATTCAATCAATAGGAGGACGAGGTGCTATGGGACATATGCATAGTTTCGCTGAAATGAACGATGAAATAGGTGAAGCGGCACGAAATGATGCCTATATTTCGAAAGGTCAGGAGAGACAAATAAAAAATATAGAGGGTCGTGTTGAACATGTCTCAGCCTGGGCCGATACGGGGTGTACTAATAGTAATGAAGGCCTTGCGAGCGCCGTTGGTAGTTATAATCAACGTGGTTCTAATGAGGTAGATACTATCCGTAGACAAATTGTATAAAAAAATTGTATAAAAAAATTGTATAAAAAAATTGTATAAAAAAATTGTATAAAAAAATTGTATAAAAAAA
>MDTF01006335.1_pt1 | contig 13644 bp, 9 predicted proteins | sample 811191 | NCBI WGS metagenome assembly MDTF01 (sample SAMN05326649, study PRJNA326480) | marine metagenome | isolation source: seawater | place: Southern Ocean | collected 2011
AGTACTGGCAAGAAGCCATTGTAAATAATACTAAAACATACCATGTATATTTCATGATTTTGAAATTATAATTCCGAAGCTTGAAAAATACACATTTTGTAGCGATACCCTGATGTGTTCTTGAATTAATCTTCTCTATCTATAGCTTGCGAATTGTTAAGAAATTACTTGTGGTGTTTTGGGGGCAAAAAAAGCCGCTCTAAAGAGAGCGGCTTAGGTAGTATGTATTATTGTATTTATTAAAGTGTTCCGCGCCTGGCTTGCTGTCTTTCTATAGCTTCAAACAAGGCTTTAAAATTCCCTACACCAAAAGATTGTGCTCCTTTGCGTTGAATAATTTCAATAAACATGGTTGGTCTATCTACTATAGTATTGGTAAAGATTTGAAGTAAATAACCCTCTTCATCACGATCAATTAAAATACCATGTTTTTTAAGCACTTCAATGTCTTCATCAATTTCTCCTACACGCTCAAGCACATCATCATAATAGGTCTCCGGTACGTATAAAAACTCTACGCCACGATCCCGCATAGCAGATACCGTTGCAACTATATCATCTGTTGCCAAGGCTAAGTGTTGCACGCCTGGCCCATTATAAAAATCAAGATACTCTTCAATTTGTGACTTCTTTTTTCCTTTGGCTGGCTCATTAATAGGAAACTTTATGCGGCCATTTCCATTGCTCATTACCTTACTCATAAGCGCCGTAAAATCTGTAGCAATATCATCATCAGCAAAAGAGATTATTTGTGCAAAGCCCATGGTTTTAGCATAAAACTCACACCATTTATTCATTTCTCCCCAGCCTACATTACCCACAATATGATCTACAAATTTTAGACCTACAGGTTCAGGGTTGTAATGAGATTCCCATTTAGTAAATCCTGGCAAAAAGAGGCCATCATAGTTTTTACGTTCAATAAACAGATGAACGGTTTCACCATAGGTGTAGATACCAGATTTAATTACATATCCATGAGCATCTTCTTCGCGGGTAGGCTCCATAAATGGTTTCGCACCGCGTTTTGTGGTTTCTTCAAAAGATTTGGTAGCATCATCTACCCACAAAGCAATAACCTTTGCTGCATCACCATGCAAATTAATATGCTCGTTAATAACCCCGTCTTTATTAAGTGGCGTGGTTAAAACCAATCTAATTTTATCTTGTTTTAAAACATACGACACACTGTCTTTTCGTCCTGTTTCTAGACCTGCGTAGGCTTCACTTTGAAAACCAAAGGCTGTTTTGTAAAAATATGCAGCTTGCTTTGCATTGCCAACATATAGTTCTACATAATCTGTACCCAGTAGTGGTAAAAAATCTTCTGCTTCGTCAAAGAGTTTACGCAAGGAATATTCTGTGTTTTGTAAGTCTTTTAAATTCTTAATTTCTGCTGCCATAATATGTAGTTTTTAGGCGAATAACTCTAAAGAAGTGAGTTACTTTCTTGGTGCAAATATCTAAAATAATTTTGAGACTTCAATTGCTAGAAAGAAATGGTATTTCAAAAAGAAAATTTCTACAACATAACCAAGTAAAAAAACACATAAAGATGAACACTAAATTTAATTTTAGTGAGCGCCTTTTAATTTAAAAAAGATACATTTACGCTTTAATTTTTACTTCTAAGATATTATGTTAAAAGCAGTACTTTTTGATATGGATGGTGTTATTGTAGACACAGAACCTTTGCACAGAAAAGCTTATTTTTTAATGTTTAATGACATGGATATAGATGTCACAGAAGCAATGTATACTGGATATACAGGGCAGTCGACCTTGAATATTTGTAAGCAATTAGTAACTTATTTTAATATTACCACACCGCCAGAGACACTCGTAGCAATAAAAAGAAAACACTTTAAATATTTGTTTGAAAATGATACTGCATTGCAATTGCTTGACGGAGTGTTAGATCTTATTAAAAACTACCACAACCATGGCCTTACTTTAGTACTGGCATCATCTGCATCAATGCCTAATATTAATCGCATTTTTAAACGTTTTGACCTAGACCAATACTTTGTAGCCAAATTAAGTGGTGCAGATTTAAAAGAAAGCAAGCCGCATCCAGAAATTTTCATAAAAGCTGCAGAAGCTTCAGGGCAGCCTAAGAAGCAATGTATGGTTATTGAAGATTCTAGCAATGGTATTAAAGCAGCTAACCAGGCCGGCATCTTTGTTGTTGGCTATGACAGTAAACACTCTACAGATCAAGACTACAGCAACGCCAATAAAGTGGTGGGTTCATTCACAGAGATTCATTACCAAGCAATAGCCAGTCTATTTTAAAGCACACTGCTTATTATGTAAAATAAAAGGCCATCACTTAGTGATGGCCTTTTAAAGTCAATCTACTTATGTCTTTATTAGCTACTTACTAAAGCTTTTTGCTTAGATTTTACATAACCAAACAATAAGATATACGCATAACACGCTACTACTAAGAAAAAGGCAACTTTAAAGCCTATATTATCAGACAACAACCCATATAAAGGCGGGATAATTGCTCCCCCAACAATCGCGGTACATAAAAGTCCAGAAGCTTGTGGCTTTAAATCTCCTTGTCCTTCTATGGTTAGCGTGAAAATGGTTGGAAACATAATTGAATTAAAGAGTCCTACTGCTAGTATGGTCCACATAGCAACCAATCCTGTTGTGCTTATAGAGACTAACAACATTGTAATTGCTAGAGAGGCAAAAATAGCTAGTACTTTTCCTGGTTTAATAATACGGGTTAAATATGCTCCTACAAAACGGCCTACCATTGCACCACTCCAGTATAAAAAGACAAATGCACCTACAATTGCTTTAGGATCAACATTGGCTAATTCTTTTCCGATAACACTAGAGGCAAAAGAATTCATTGCGCTACTCTCTAAGATGACAGAAGCCAAGTTCATGTCCATAAAATACAAGACCAAGAAACTACCAATAGAAACCTCAGCTCCTACATACACAAAAATACCAACCACACCCATCATAACATATTTGTTCTTAAACAACTTACCGTAGCCTCCTTTTGGGCTTTGCTCAAGAATTTTTGGAAGCTTAATAAATACAAACAACACTGCTAAAACAGCAATACAACCTGCAAGTATTAAAAAAGGAGAAGATACTGCTGCAGCTTCACCTATATAATAATTTTCTTGATCTGCTTTTGGAAGAATCGCAATTGCATCACTAGACATAATGGTATCACTTAATAAAAAGGAAGCACCTATAATAGGTGCAATAGCAGCCCCTAAAGAGTTAAAAGCTTGCGACAAATTTAATCTACTAGAAGCGCCGTCTTCTCCTCCTAAAACAGCCACATAAGGATTGGCGGCAACTTGCAGGATCGTAATTCCCGCAGCTAAGGTGAAATACCCTACAATAAATACTAGAAATATACGCTCAGAGGCAGTAGGTGAGAATAAAACACACCCTACAGCCATAACCGCTAGCCCTAATACAATCCCTTTTTGATATCCTATTTTTGATAGCAACCAACCTGCGGGCACAGAAAACACAAAAAAGGCCCCGAAAAAAGCAAATTGCACCAACACTGCTTGGAAATTTGACAATTCAAAAACATCTTTAAGTCTTGGTATTAGACTATCTACCAAAACGGTAATAAAACCCCATAAAAAGAAGAGTATTGTAACAATTATAAATGCAGATGCGTACTTTTTTTTGTCTTTCATGTTTTATTTTTTATTGTAAAAATCTGGGGTAATAGCAGTGTTTTTTTCGTCTTGATAGGTCGTTGTAACAAAACCCTCATGAATTGAATAGGCGCCTGTTTCTCCTTTTTTATTAACAGCAATATATCCTACTTGAAAATCCTCAAAGTTAGGTGTTTTTTCTATAATTCTGAGTATTGCTTGTTCACAAGCTTGTTGAGGAGATTTCCCTTGTCTCATTAACTCTACAATCAAATAACTTCCAACAGTTTTTAGCACTTCTTCCCCTAAACCTGTTGCGGTAGCAGCGCCTATTTCGTTGTCTACAAAAAGCCCAGACCCAACAATGGCAGAGTCTCCCACACGTCCAGCCATTTTATAAGCCAAACCACTTGTAGTACATCCTCCAGAAATTATTCCGTTTTTATCTACAGCAAGCATCCCTATGGTGTCATGGTTTTCAATGTTAATAATAGGTTTATATTGCGCTGTTTTTTTCCAGTTTTCCCAAGCTATTTTTGATTGCTCCGTCAATAAATTTTCTCTTTTAAAACCCTGAGAAACAGCAAATTCTTCAGCCCCTATTCCAGCCAAGATAACGTGAGGCGTATCCTCCATTACCTTTTTTGCAACAGCTATTGGATGCATAATATTTTGCATACACAACACCGCGCCATAATCTCCTTTTTCATTCATAACACAGGCATCCAGAGTAACGCGTCCTTCCCTATCAGGAAGCCCGCCAATACCCACAGATTGTCCTTCTGCATTTGCCTCCTCTACACCACAACCAGCAATTACTGCATCTAAAGCAGAGCTTCCTTCTTGTAATGATTGCCATGCCTTTTTAGTGGCCCCTTTTACATCCCAAGTAGCAATTACAACAGGCAATGATGGGCTTGTTGTTGGTTCTTCAATAGTCTCCCTTTTTGGGGCGCTTAGACCTGGAGATGCAGTGGCTCCTAAAGCAGTTATTCCAACCGTACCTAATGCTGCTTTTTGTAAAAAATTTCGTCTTTTCATGGGCTTATTTTATTTCTATTTCGTCAACAAAAATCCAAGCTTTACCATTAAAAGGATGTCCTAGGTGCCATTGTGGTACATCGCCTAAGTTTTTAGCTTTTAATTTTATAAATCGTGCTTCTTGATTTGTTTTAAATACAATTGTTTTTATTAGAGCATCTTCACTTGGAAGCGCTGCGTCTATTTTTTGCACACCAATAGAGCTGTACTTTTTTCCATCTAGAGAGACCAAGCATTCGACCTGAGTTGGGTAAAAAATCCAACTGCGCTGTTCTTGCAAGAAGTTTGTTTTAATTTCTGAAATTTTCTTTTTCATTGATAAATCTACCACAGCATCAAGGTCAATATCACTATACCCTTGCCATGCTCCCGTTCTAAAATCTAGCGCTCCTTTAATACCGTCAATCAAGGCGTCTTTACCACTAGCACTATACTCATTGGCGTATTGTGAGCCTAGCACGATACTCACGTTTGGATCTATTTTAAAAAATTGCGTGCTTAATACACCACTTTTTTTACCTTCTTTTTGAGCGTATATTTTAATTAACACAGATTCTGAAATAGCAATAGCAGTTTCATATTTAGTAAACCGCCCTTCATCGATGCTATAATAAATGTCTGCATCTGTATCTGCAACACCAAGGGTGATACTTGTTTTATTTTTAAAGGTCACCGCGCCGCTTGCAATAAAAGGAGTCAATAAAATTTGATGTTCCTTTATTTGGGTTGTTGGTATTTGATGGTCTTTTGTACCCCAAGCGCTCGGGATATTGGTCATTTCAAACACCAAGTGTCCACCCGCTATAATTTCGGCATGATATAGATAAGACCTGTCTAGTGTTTTACCGTTTAACGTAGCAGATTTAATGTAGAAGTTTTCGGCAGAAACACCATTGGCATGTACCGTAAATTGTTTTGCGTCTTCTAGATTAATGGTTGCTTTTTCAAACAAAGGAGAGCCAATAATATATTGATTACTTCCAGGTGTTACTGGATAAAACCCTAAAGAACTAAATATGTACCAGGCGCTCATTTGCCCACAATCTTCATTGCCACTCACACCCTGTGGAGTATTTGAATATAGATTGGTTAAAATTTCTCTCACAATACGCTGGGTATTGCTTGGCTGGTTAACAAAATTGTACAAATATGCCATATGATGGCTTGGCTCATTACCATGAACATACTGCCCTATGAGTCCTGTAATATCTGGTTGTTTTCGTCCTGAAGTTTCTTCTCTAGCAGTAAATAAATTATCTAAATGCTGTGCTAACTTTTCTTTACCTCCCATTAAGTGCATCAGGCCAGAGATATCTTGTGGCGCATACAAACTGTATTGCCATGCATTTGCTTCTGTATAGTTAAAGTTAACTTCATAAGGATCAAAGGGTCCAAACCATGTATTATTAAATCGTCCTTGCATAAAACCAGTGCTTGGATTAAACATATTTTTATAATACTGTGCCCGCTCAGTAAATTGTTTAAAAACAAGCTTATTACCCATTTTATGTGCCATCTGTGCGATGGTCCAGTCATCATAGGCATACTCAAGGGTTTTGGAAACACTTTCACTTTCAATTTCAACAGGAACAAACCCTATCTTTTTATAAGATTCTAGCCCTAGCTTATCTTGCATGGCGCTGTGCATCATTGCCTCTAAAGCCTTATTTGCATCATACCCAGTAATACCTTTAAGGTATGCGTCTGCTATAACAGGCACTGCATGGTAGCCAATCATACACCCGGTGTAGTTGGCGCTTAAATCCCAAATAGGCATAATACCCCCCTCGTCATATTTTGCCAAGAATGTATTAATAAAATCATTGGTGCGCTCTTGTTCTATAAGAGTGTATAGCGGGTGTGCTGCTCTGTAGGTATCCCAAAGAGAAAATACAGTGTAATAATCAAAATCTTGTGTGCTGTGAATTTCCAGATCCATACCTCTGTAACGCCCATCTACATCTTGATATATGTTAGGGGCAATCATGGTATGATACAATGCAGTATAAAAAGTATGAAGGTTGTCTTTGTTGGCATCTTCTACTACAATTTTCTCTAGTTGATCTTCCCAGGTTACAGCCGCCTGTGTTTTGAGCATCTCAAAGGTTTTCGAGCCTATTTCTACCTTTCTGTTTTTTTGAGCACCTGCAACATCTACTGCCGAGATACCTACAGAAATATAAATGGGTTCATTGTTTGGGTTTATAAATTGCATTGCGCATTTTCTTGCTCCTGGCATGCCCTGTACTAAAGGAGATTGAAGCATATCAGTAAATGGATGAGATGTTTTTATACTAAAAAACAAACGTTGATCTGTGGCCCATGCTTCTGAAAACCTAAATCCTTGTATTTCTGTATCTGAAATAATTTTAATATTAGCATCTAACACTTTATCACGGTGTAATAAATCTAACATCACTACTTGATTCTCTGCGCTAGGATACTGATACTTATGCATTGCTGCTCTTTGGGTAACAGTCAATGCCACATCAATATCGGTATCTTCTAGATGTACTTTATAATACCCTGGAGCAGCTTCTTCTGTTTCATGAGAGAATGTTGATCCATAGCCTTTTTGGCCATTAGCACCATTATTAAAATTAATAGCATTGGTTGGCATTAATAACACATCTCCATAATCACTTACACCTGTTCCACTAAGATGTGTATGGCTAAAGCCGTAAATATAATTATCACTATAATGGTATCCACTGCAGCCATCCCACCCATCAAGGCGTGTGTCTGGACTTAATTGCACCATCCCAAAAGGCATGGTTGCCCCAGGATAGGTGTGTCCATGACCCCCTGTGCCTATAAAGGTATTTACATAACTCGTGAGTGGTATTTTATTTGCTGAAGCTGGCGTAATTTCTTTTTGAGCACAGCTTGCCATTAGTAGTGCGGCAATAAATACAAAAATAATGTTCTTCATGTAGTTTTTTTGAAGATGAAAAGATACAACATTCATGATAACTTTAAAAAGACATCAATAAGCAATTTTAAGACCTTCTTCGCACAAGGGAGAAAAAATGTAATTATCTTTACCATCCCAGAAAACTCATACTATGCTACGTTGGATTATCCCGATTATTCTTTACATCCTTATCGATATTTATGCTTTTCAAGCTATAAAAACAATTACCAAAAACCCTTTTTTATATGGGGTATATATTGTGAGCTCTATAGCTATATTAGCGCTTTTTATCTATGCAATTACCTCGGCAGAGGCAAGAAGCGACCCTAAAATGATGTATATTTTTGGTGTTTTCTTGGCATTGTTTGTGCCCAAGCTCATCGCGGTTATTGCCCTGTTTGGTGAAGATATCATTAGAGTGTTTGTTGGCTTGTTTTATAAAATTGGGGGCGGAAGTGACGACTCTTTTATGCCTTCACGTAGAAAATTTGTAAGCACGATTGCCCTGGGTGTTGCAGCAATACCTTTTGCGGCTCTTTTGTACGGTATGATTAAAGGGAAATACAACTATAAAGTTCTACAATACACCCTAGAATTTGAGGATTTACCTGCAGCGTTTGACGGCTACAGACTTACACAAATTAGTGATATACATAGCGGTAGCTTTGATAATCCAGAAAAAGTTGCTTATGCGGTTGATTTGGTAAACCAACAACAAAGTGATCTTATTTTATTTACAGGAGATTTAGTTAATAATGTGGTGGGGGAAATGAGCGCCTGGAAAAACACTTTTGCTTCTTTAAAGGCAAAGGATGGCGTATTTTCTGTGCTAGGAAATCATGATTATGGAGACTATGTATCATGGGATACCCCAGAAAAGAAAACAGAAAATCTTGAAGCATTAAAAACACTTCAAAAGCAAATGGGCTGGGAGCTGTTATTAAATGAAAGCAGAACCCTAAAGCGAGGTGGAGAGACTATAAAGTTAGTGGGCGTTGAAAACTGGGGCGAGGGTGGATTTAAAAAAGCAGGTGATCTAGAAAAGGCCTGTGAAAATGTTAGTGCTCAAGATTTTACAATTTTAATGAGTCACGATCCCTCACATTGGCAATCTCAAGTAAAAAAACATCCAAAAAACATTCAATTAACGCTAAGTGGTCATACCCACGGTATGCAATTTGGCATAGAAATACCTGGATGGTTTAAATGGAGTCCTGTTAAATACCGCTACCAAAATTGGGCAGGAATTTATGAGGAGTTTGGAAGGTATATAAATGTAAATCGTGGCTTTGGGTATTTGGGCTATCCTGGACGGGTTGGAATATGGCCAGAAGTAACTGTAATCACTCTTAAAAAGAAGGGCAAAACCGCGTAGCACTTGTAATTTGGGTATAAATGTTATATTTGCAGTACAATTGATCCCGAAAAGAGAAACCTTATGTCAAAATTTGGAGAAATTATTGAAACTAACATTCCTGTCTTACTCGATTTTTACACCGAGTTGGATGAGGCCTGTAAATCGATGCATCCTGTACTTAGAGATGTAGCAGCTGCCCTTGGAGACAAAGCTCGCGTCATTAAAATTGACGTAGAAAAAAACAGCGAACTTGCTGAAGCCCTTCGTGTAAAAGGCCTACCAACGCTTATGATTTATAAAGAAGGCGAAATGAAATGGCGACAAAGTGGAGAACAAGATGCCAACACTTTAATTGGACTTGTACAGGAATATGTATAGCCTCTAGAAAGACCTAAGCATCAAAAAATAAAATTCATCCCTTTATACTGGCAGTGATTGACATTTCCACCCTTGTTGGTCGCAATGTTCCAAAACTTTTGGCAAGACGTATTTTAGATTTTTAAATGCCTTTAGGCTGTCGTGAAATACAATAATACTTCCTGGCTTAATGTGTTTTAGCACATTTCTAAGGCAGGCCTGTTTAGAAACATTTATATCATAATCTTTGCTTAAAACACTCCACATTATAATGGTGTACCCTTGTTTTTGTATTGCATCGGCTTGGCTAGATGTGATTCTACCATAAGGAGGACGAAACAAGCCAACAAATGCCAGGTGGTGTGCTTTGAATACCTCACAGCACGCCGATACGTCTTTTATGTAGCTGGTATTGGAGGTTTTCCAGCCGTTATAATGATGAAAGGTGTGGTTTCCTATGACATGACCTTCATCCAGTACTTTTTGAAAAACATCGGGGTATTTTTGCACATTATCGCCAATACAAAAAAAGGTAGCCTTGGCTTTAAAGGTTTTAAGTTGCTGCAATACCCAAGGGCTTACCTGTGGTATAGGACCGTCATCAAATGTGAGATAGACAGCATTGGTTTGGGTAGGATACGCCCAAATTCGTTTCGGGAATAACCGAGTCACAAATTTAGGGACGTATATCATAGGATGCGTTTTGAGAACAAATACTACTTATCAGCACTTTCTAACAAGTCTATCAAGCTGGCCTGTGTTGGTATTTCTGTGCTTTGCGTCTCTGACGTTTCATACATTAAAGTAATACCCTCATCTGGAGAATATAAATATGGAAATAATTTAATATACCCATTAAATTTCATAGCTTCCTTCTCTGCGTATGCCTTGCTGTCTTGATCTATCAAAACAGTAACGATAGCTCTATAGCGCTCCATATCTGTATAGATCTCTCTACGCATGTCTATTTGCTCCTTGGCTTTAAAACTGCTAAAATAGAGTAGTTTTTCCTGGTATACCACGGCCAATTCTTCATAGATGCCTCGAGCTTTTTCTGGTTGGTTTACCTTATAGTATCCAAGTATATAGGGCTCTAGCAGTGAGTAGAATGCAAATATATCTACTGGCATTTTCTCCATGGCTAAATCTAGAATATCGGTGGCTTTCTCTAGTTTATTTTCATTTAATAAGGTTTCTGCAATACGCGCCAAGTTACTTCTATAGGTTAAGCCGTTTCTGCGTGTTTCTATATCGTGATATATGTCTGGGTCTCCACTATTTCCCCAATCCCAATTTTTAACAATTTCATAAGACTTATCTGCATCTACACGCCCCATGTCAAAGGGGTTTTCTTTGTCTACAGGAGTTTTAATAGGTACTAATTTATAGACCACTCCATCCATTTGCAGGTAATCTTTCATCCATAAATAATCATCATCTCCAAAGCTACCGCCGCTAAAATAAATAGGGCGTTCCCAATTATTATTGGCAATAATATCGAGCATTAAGAGTCTGTTTTTGTAAATAACTTCTCTCTTAATCGTAACGTCTATAAAAGGGACAATTTGAGCTGCGTCTTTTAAAGCAACAACCCCATTTTTAAGAACAGCTTCTTTATTTACTGGAATTCTAAACGTTTTGGTTGGAAACGTATTAACTACCTGCCCGCTACTTGGTATTTGATACATGGTTCTTGGGTCATCTGAGGCTACCCAATCCATCCAGGTGTTAATGTTAATAGTATCTGTGTCTATTTCATTAAAAAGCACATAATCCCTAGAGCCGTATTTATAATTGTCATGTGTGAGCTGAGAGGGTATAGGTTCACTCTCAAAAGCTTTCTTTTTCATATCATCTATATACCAATCTGTAGCAAATAAGGCGGTATTAACAACCCGGACATCTCTTCTATATCCTTCTACGTTTTGAAGGTACCACAAGGCGAAAGTGTCATTATCACCAATGGTGAAAATGATACCATTCTCTTCTATACTGTCCAGATACATGCGCGCCATTGATTGAGCAGTGTACCTGTTAGAGCGGTCGTGATCATCCCAGTTTTGAGAAGCAAGTAACACAGGGGCTCCTAGCATCGTTGCTGTTAGCACAAGTGGAATAGCAACCTTAGGGTTAAGGTATTCTTTTAAAATTTCATATAGGGCATAAACACCATAACCAATCCAGATAGCAAAGACATAAAAACTACCTACCAAGGCGTAATCTCGCTCTCGAGGCTCAAAGGGTCTCTCGTTAAGATATACCTTTAAGGCCAGCCCTGTAAAAAGGAAAAATACCAAGAGCACCCAAAAGGTTTTCTTGTCATACTTGGCTAAAAATAGTATCCCTAATAATCCAATAAGTAGCGGTATGAAATAATAGGTATTTCTCGCTTTGTTGTCTAAAGCGTCTGTAGGGATGTTGTCTTGAGGACCAATAAGCATTTGATCAACAAATGGAATCCCACTAATCCAGTTACCGTGCAGCTTATCATACCGTCCTTGAATATCATCTTGCCTACCTGTAAAATTCCACATAAAATAACGCCAATACATATAACCAAATTGATACTCAAACATAAAGCGCATGTTGGTTAAAAACCCGGGCTTTTGTATGTCTAGATAGTCACCAAAATTCCTTAAAAAAGCATCGTAATCTTCACTATCTACAAGACCTTTTTCATAGGCCTCTTTAAACTTTTTAACCTCTTCGACTAGCATTGCTTCCTCTTTGTATGGAGTTTTAATCACAAAATCTACCGCGCCTGTAATCTCCATGTAATTGGCGTTATGCTCTCCACTCCACATTCTAGGAAGAAATGCTTTTTGGCTGTCTTCAAAATTTTGCTTTGCGTTTTTTATATCATTAACAATTACATATTTTTTGGTTTCTAGATTTTTTTCATACTTAGGCTTATCATCCAAAAACGGGTTGTTGTCATCAAGACCCACATAGGCTTCTGTAAATTGTGGCCCAAAAAACAGATGTGTTTCCGGGTATTGTTCCCGGTTGTAATAGGCTAACAATTCACGGGCATTGTTTGGGTTGTTTTCATTGATGACAGTTCCAGCATTGGCACGAATAGGCAACATAAGCCAACTAGAAAAACCGATGAATATAAAGAGCACACAAAGCAACAAGGTGTTAAGCTTTACAAAGTTTTTGGTTCTTGTAATGCGAAGTCCAAAATAGAAAACAGCCAAAAATATAAGTCCTGCAATGACAGTACCAGAGTTAAATGGCATGTTGAGAGAATTGACAAAGAAAATTTCGGAAGCACTAAAAAAGCGCAAGGTCATTGGGAGTAATAGCTTGAAGATAAAAAGCAAGATTGCTACCGTAGCCACATTGGCAATCAAAAAGTTTTTTACAGTTACTTTTTTATAGTTTTTAAAGAAATATAAGAAACCAATGGCTGGAATGGTTAATAAACCCATAAAGTGTACACCAAAAGAAAGACCAATAACAAAGGCAATTAAAATAACCCATTTATCTCCTCGCGGATCAAACATTTCTCGTTCCCAGCGAAGCCCGGCATAAAACAAAACAGACATAATAAAAGCAGCCATAGCATACACTTCTGCTTCTACGGCGCTAAACCAAAAACTATCGGTGAAGGCAAATGTTAAACAAGCGACTGCGGCGCTACCTAGAATAGCTATTTCATTGTTCTTGTTGAGGGTGTCGTTTTTTTCTACCAAATTAGACAGTAAAATAGTCACCGACCAAAACATAAACAAGATGGTAAATGCACTGGCAAAGACCGACATTAAATTAATAGTTAATGCAATATTTGTTGCCTCCATTGCAAAAATGGAGAAGAACGCGCCCATTAATTGATATAAGGGTGCTCCTGGAGGGTGCCCTACTTCAAGGTTGCTTGCAGTGGTAATATATTCTCCAGCATCCCAGAAACTAGCAGTAGGCTCTACGGTGCTCCAGTAGGTCATAAGGGCTATTGAAAAGACAAACCAGCCTAATATTATATTCCATTTTTTGAACGTAAAAGACCCCATACAATTATACTTTTTAGGTTATGGCGAATGTACTACTATTTCTAGTTTTTTTTTTTACACTAATAGCACATTATCATAGTTAACGTAATACCTTAGAGACTTATTTTACTGCTAAAATATTACAAGAATATTTTTTTGCAAAAATTGCTTGTATGGTATACAATTTGTTTTAAATTTGCATCCTCTAAAGCATCAATATATTTTAGTGTTTTAGAAGACGAAGGTCTATACTCTTGGTAATGTCCCATGGTGTAATGGTAACACTCCGGTTTTTGGTATCGTCATTCTAGGTTCGAGTCCTAGTGGGACAAC
>MDTF01007305.1_pt1 | contig 13643 bp, 13 predicted proteins | sample 811191 | NCBI WGS metagenome assembly MDTF01 (sample SAMN05326649, study PRJNA326480) | marine metagenome | isolation source: seawater | place: Southern Ocean | collected 2011
AATTTTTTGAAAATGAGAAAAGATCTTGCAGATCATCCAATTGAAAAAGTGGGTGCTGAACTTAGAGCAATGATGCCTTGGATTGGTAAGAAGAAATTAATAGATAGTGATAAGACATAATTTTTATTAAATACCCAAAATTGCCACCACTATGTAAGTAAAATATGAAAATTATTTTGCAATCTCTATTATAGATTGTATTATAATTTTTATATTTTACTTATGACTGACAATAACAAAATTTTTATATTTGACACTACGATGCGAGATGGAGAGCAATCACCAGGAGCATCAATGAGTTTAGAGGAGAAAATTCAAATTTCTAGAGTTTTTGATGAAATGGGTATTGATATAATAGAGGCTGGATTTCCTATTGCTTCACCAGGAGATTTCGAGGCTGTAACATCGATAAGTAAAATATTAAAAAATTCAATTCCATGTGGGTTATCAAGAGCTAGCAAAAAAGATATTGATGCATGTCATGAAGCATTAAAAGCTGCACCAAGATTTAGAATTCATACTTTTATTTCAACAAGCCCTTTACACATGAAACATAAGCTGAATAAATCACCAGAACAAGTTTTGGATGCAATTAAAGAAAGTGTTACTTATGCAAGAAATTTTACAGATGATGTTGAGTGGTCGTGTGAGGATGGAACAAGAACAGATATGGATTATATGTGTAAATCAGTTGAACTTGCAATTAGCTGTGGTGCTAGAACAATAAATATTCCAGATACAGTTGGTTACACAACGCCATCAGAATATACAAAAATTATTACAACCCTAAAAAATAAAGTACCCAATATTGATAAAGCAATTTTATCTGTGCACTGTCATAATGACTTAGGTCTAGCTGTTGCAAATTCTTTAGCGGGAGTTTCGGCAGGTGCAAGACAAGTTGAATGTACAATTAATGGTATTGGTGAAAGAGCGGGTAATGCTGCACTTGAAGAAATTGTTATGGCAATAAAAACAAGAAACGATCTGATGCCTTATATAACTGGAATCAAAACTGAGTTATTGAGTAAGGCTTCAAAAGTTGTTTCTAATGCAACCTTCCCAGTACAATTCAATAAAGCAATTGTTGGTAAAAATGCATTTGCACATGAAGCTGGCATTCATCAAGATGGAATGCTTAAAAATAGAGAAACATATGAAATTATGACCCCAGAAAGTGTTGGGGTTAAAAAAACTTCTTTGGTAATGGGTAAACATTCAGGAAGACATGCGTTTAAAGAAAAATTAAATGATCTTGGTTATGCTGATATAACCGATGATGTTATTCAAATCGCTTTTGGTAAATTTAAAATTTTAGCTGATAAGAAAAAACACGTTTATGATGATGACATTGCAGCTTTAGTTGATGACAGTATGGTTTTGGATAAAAATGTTATTAACTTAAAGTCTTTAAAAGTTTTTGCTGGAACAGGGGAGCCCCAAAAAGCTGAAATGACCTTAGATGTTTATGGAGAAGTTAAAAAAACTTCAGAAACAGGTGATGGACCAGTAGATGCCATATTTAAATGTATAAAAATTTTATATCCACACGATGTTAAGCTTCAATTATATCAGGTTCATGCAGTTACAGAAGGTACTGACGCACAAGCTACAGTTAGTGTTCGTATAGAAGAAAATGGAAAAACCACTGTTGGTCAAGCTTCAGATACAGATACTTTGGTTGCTTCTGCTAACGCATATTTAAGTGCTTTGAATAAAATGATTATCAAAAGAAAAAAAACTGCTCCAATAGAGCACGAAACTAATAAAATGAAGGGAATATAATATGTCTAATTGGTTTAAAAATTTAACAAATGTTTGGAGCCAGGATATGGCAATTGACTTAGGTACTGCAAATACGCTTGTTGTTTTAAAAGGGCAAGGTGTTGTTTTAAATGAGCCATCTGTTGTAGCAATAATTGAAAATATGGGTAAAAAAACGGTGCTAGCTGTTGGGGATGAAGCAAAGACAATGCTAGGAAGAACTCCTGGAAATATTAGTGCTATTAGACCTTTAAGAGATGGTGTTATTGCAGATTTTATTGTGACAGAAGAAATGATTAAATATTTTATTAAAAAAGTTCACAAAGGTAAAACTTTTGCAAACCCTAGAATTCTAATTTGCGTTCCAACTGGCTCAACCCCAGTTGAAAGAAAAGCAATACAAGATAGTGCACTTGCTGCTGGAGCAAGAAGAGTTCAATTAATTGAAGAACCAATTGCTGCAGCAATTGGAGCAGGCCTTCCAATTTCAGAAGCTACAGGATCTATGGTAGTTGATATTGGTGGAGGAACAACAGAAATAGCTGTGATGTCTCTAGGAGGTTTAGTTTATTCTAAATCATTAAGAATTGCAGGTGATGCAATGGATACAGCAATGATTAATTATATGAGAAAAGAATATAATCTGATGATTGGTGATAGTACTGCAGAAAAAATAAAAAAAGAAATAGGAACAGCCATTCCATCAAATAGCAATACTTATGCAGTAAAAGGTAGAGACTTAAGGTCAGGCACACCTAAAGAGGTTAATATTACGGAAGAAGATACCGCAGAAGCATTAAATGATATTTTAAAAGATATGGTGAGTGGAATTAAAAGTGCACTAGAAAACACACCACCAGAATTATCAGCTGACTTAGTGGATATGGGGTTAACTTTAACAGGTGGTGGGGCTTTATTAAAAAACATTGATAAAAGATTTTCTAAAGAAACAGGATTACCAGTGCATATTGCAGACGATCCATTAGCTTGTGTTGCAATAGGAACTGGAAAAGCCTTAGACCAAGAAGAAACTTTCTCTACGATGTTGTCTGAGTATTAGAAAAAATGGATTCAAGTAGAGATGATTTTGTAATTGCAATACGTTCTGCATTTCTTAATAGAGGAAACCAACAAAGGTTTTCAATATTAGGGTTAATGTTTTTTTCATTAATACTACTAATTTTTGGAAGTTTTAATTTTAAGGTTATTAATTATATTAAGAGTGGACTTAACGAGGTAGTTTATAGGTCATCTTTTATAGTTTCTGGGCCAGAAAATTTTATAGTAAATAATTATCAAACAATTGAAAGTCACTTTAAACTATATGATGAAAGTAGAATAAATAAACAAGAATTAGAAATTTTTAAATCAAAAGAATTGATAAGCGAATTTATTTTTTTAGAAAATAAAAGATTAAAATTTATAATTGATGATTATTTATTTCAAAAAGATGAAATAATCGCAAAAATATTACTTGATAAACAAAGCCCATTTTTAAGATCAGTTATTGTCAACAAGGGAAGTAGAGATAATGTTAAATTAGGAATGATTGTTTTGGATGGTGAATACTTAATTGGGAAAATTATTGAAGTAAATTACTTAACAGCTAGAGTTTTATTGTTATCAGATTTAAATAGCAAGATCCCAGTACAAGTAGAACCAAGCGACGTTCTTTCTATAATGTCAGGCACAGGAAAAAGAGGGGGTATGATTCAAAGTTCAGAGAGGGAATATGATATTTTAGATGGCTCAACTGTTTTTACTTCAGGTGTAGGGGGTTTATTTAAAGGAGGTATTCCAGTGGGAAAAATCAAAAGTGAAGACAATAATAACAATCAAAAAGTAGAATTTTTTTCTGATTTTTCACAATTAAGATTTGTTAAAATTTTATCTTTTACAAAAGAAAAAAATTTTATTAGTAAATCTACTAAAGAAATTAAAGAAGTTGAAAATCAAATAAATGAAATAAAAAGAAATAAAGAAAAACTAGATATATTGTTAGAACAAAAAAAAATTAATATTGAAGTAAGAAATAAGATCGAAGAGGAAAATAATACTTTGAAAAATAAACTTCTTACTGCAAATATTAATTTTAGTAAGTTAGAAAATGAATTATTAATATCAAAAAAACTTATCGAAGAAAATAAACTTCAATTAGATGAGGTAAATTATTTAAAACAAGAGATTGTATATGGAAAAAAATGTAGAAAAAATTTTTTTAATCAACTTTATCGAGAAGGATCAAATCAATATAGAAAGTGTGTTTTAAATAAAGGAAGAACAATAAAAAATTAGATGGAAAATATTGGACAGCAGAATCTTTTCAGAAAATTATTATTGAATATACCTATAATATTACTTTTTATTTCTGTTTTAAATGAATTTGATTTCAATTACTTGGATCTAAATTATTTTTCATTTAATTTTACCCACATCTTAATCTTCTATTATAGCTTAAAAAAAAGCAAGGGCCTTGGATATGGCCTAATCTTTATCGCTGGTTTACTTAATGATGTTGTTGTTGGTGTACCAATTGGAATAAGTAGTTTAATGTACTTATTAATATGTGGCTTTGCATCTTACCTTAGAAATATAACTTTAAGACCAAGCTTGATAAAGGATTGGATTTTTTTCCTAATTACTATTTTAGTTACAAACTCATTAACATTCATTATTTTAATTTTAATATTTGACTATCAGCTGGAATATTACCAGCTATTAATAAATACTTTTTTTACTTTTATTTTTTACTTCTTCTTTAACTATATATTTGATTTTTATGAAAAATTAATTTTTGGAAATAGAAATGATTAGTGGAGATTTTGGACCTGCTAAACATCAAGTAGTAAACAGAAGAATGTTTATTATTGCTGCAGCAAAAGTTATTGTATTTACTGGAATAATAGCAAGATTATTTTCACTTCAAATAACAGAAAATAAAAAATATTTAACTTTATCAGATAAAAACAGGTTAAGAGAATGGAGACTACCACCAGTAAGAGGAGAATTTTTAGATTATCATAACAATGTTATAGCTGGAAATCTTAAAGTATATCAACTTCACGTAGTTCCTGAGAAGGTTGAGGATTTTAAGTACTTAATGTTAAGATTAAAAGAGATTTTAAGTCTTAATGATCGTGAGTTTTCAAGAATAATAAAAAAAAAGAAAACGCAAAAACCCTGGGAAACCCTAATTATCTCTGAAAATTTGACTTGGGAACAGTTTACAAAAGTTAACTATTTCTTGCATGATTTAGTTGGTGCTAAACCTGTTTTGTCCGTGTCACGTGACTATCCATTTAAAGAAAATTATACTCATGTACTTGGATACGTTAGCGAAGCGAGTGAAAAAGATATATTAAACAATGAATTTATTAAAAAAAATCATGTCCCAGGACTTAATGTGGGGAAAGTTGGTTTAGAAAAAAACTTTGAAAATGATTTAATTGGTACAAACGGAGTTCAAAGATATGAAGTTAATGCATATGGTAAAAGAATTAATCAAGTAAATTTTGAAGAAGGTACAAAAGGAAAAACAATTAAGCTCACGATAGATACTGAAATTCAAAAATTATGTAATGAGCTATTAGGTGATAGAGCGGGATCTATAAGTGTTATGGATATTTACACAGGTGAAATAGTTGCTATGCACTCCTCACCTTCTTTTGACCCAAATCTATTCTTATTTGGTATTAGTCAAGATGATTGGCAATTAATAAGAAATAATCCTTTAAAACCTTTAACCAATAAAACTCTAACAGGTTTATATTCTCCTGGTTCCACAATTAAACCAATTGTAGCTTTATCTGCTTTAGAACACGATGTTGTTTCTACAAATTTTAAAGTGAACTGCACTGGAAAAATGGAGATGTATGGTCAAACATATCATTGTTGGAAAAAAAAAGGTCATGGAGTTGTAAATCTACGTGATGCTATCAAACAATCGTGTGACACATACTTCTATGAAATTGCAAGAAAACTTGGAGTAGATCGTTTAAAAAAAACTGCCTTAAAATTTGGCCTAGGAGAGTCTGTTTTGAAAAATTATTCTATTAATGAAAAAAAAGGTTTAGTGCCTGATACAAAATGGAAAAAAGATACTCTAGGAAAAGGATGGGTTTTAGGTGAAACTTTGATTAATGGAATTGGCCAAGGCTATATTCAAACTACACCACTGCAATTATGTTTGATGACAGCACAGCTTGCTAATGGTGGTTATAAAATATACCCAAAAATAACAGTAGATGAAAATCAAGAAACTTTAGCAGATATAAAACTCGCAATGAAAAATAACTATGCAGAAAAAAAACTAAGTAAGGATGGATTATTAGAAGCGAGTGAACAGCTTCTAAATTTTATAAACATAGATAAATATAAAGCTCTTTACAAAAACCCTGAAAATATAAAATTTGTACTGGAGGCCATGTTTAGCTCAACAAATGAACCAAGAGGAACATCTTATTCTTCAAGAATTAAAGATCCTAAATATCAGTTTGCTGGAAAAACTGGAACAGCGCAGGTTAAGAGAATAACAAAAGAAGACAGAGAGCTTGATTTAAAAACACTTGAAATACCATATAAAGAAAGAGATCATGCTTTATATATTGCATTTGGTCCTTATAAAAATCCAAGATACGCAATTAGCATTGTGATTGAGCATGGAGGTTCAGGAAGTTCTACAGCAGCTCCACTAGCTAAAAAATTATTCAAATTAATAATAGACAGACATGAGTTAAGAGAAAAAATGAGAAATGAAAATTCAATAAAGATATAAAATGCAATATAACTCACTTTCTCCAGAACTATCTTTATTTCAAAAAATAAAAAACTTTGATTATATTTTACTGCTTTGTATTTTATTGTTAGGAGCAATAAGTGTGCTTTCTATGTACTCAACTGATGGTGGTGATATTTTGTTTCACACAAAGAGCCATTTGACTAAATTTATTCTCTTTTTTTTTGTAATGATTTTTTTATCTTTTTTTAATATAAGGTTTTGGCATTATTTTGCTTATATCTTTTATGCTGTTACTTTTATTTCTTTAATTTGGGCTTCTCTATATGGAGTTAAGGCATCAGGTTCTCAAAGGTGGATAAGCTTATATTTTATTAATATACAGCCATCTGAAATAATGAAAATTGCTATTATAGCTTGTCTTGCAAAATATTATCATCGGATTCAATTAGAAAAAGTTAACTCATTTAAATACATAATAATTGCATTTATTATTTTAGTTTTACCTATCATGCTAGTAATAAGTCAACCAGATTTAGGAACATCAATTTTAATTGCTACAAGTGGTATTGTAGTTATTTGGCTTGCAGGATTAAATATAAAATATTTTTTATACTCTTTTTTAACAATATTAATTTCATTACCTTTTATTATTTCATTTCTGAAACCTTACCAAAAATTAAGAATTTTAACTTTTCTAAATCCTGACAGGGATCCTTTGGGAGCTGGGTACCAAATAATTCAATCTAAAATTGCCGTTGGCTCAGGAGGTTTTTTTGGAAAAGGATTTTTAAAAGGTACACAAAGTTATTTAGAGTTTTTACCAGAAAAACATACAGATTTTATATTTACTTTATTTGCAGAAGAGCATGGCTTATTAGGTTCATTATTTCTTTTACTAATCTACATGATAGTAATTTATAGAGTTATAAGGATAGGTTCAGTTTCAAGAAGTTACTTTGCAAAACTTTATTGTTATGGTTATGGATCTGCAATTTTTTTTTATGTTACAGTAAATATGTCTATGGTTTTAGGCTTACTTCCTATTGTTGGCTCACCATTACCGATTATGTCATATGGAGGCTCATCAATGTTAGCAACTATGATTGGATTTGCAATTGTAATGAGTGCAAAAATTAATCATAAACAGTCTATTGCCTAAAAATTGTGACATTAAAGCAGTATAATTTGCCGCTACAATAATAGTTATTAAAAACAGTATAAGAAGCTATGGGAAAAAAAATTGCAATTGGAATTGTGGGTGCAGGCATACAAGGCATCTCTAACGCATTATTTTTGCAAAAAAAAGGTTTTAAGGTAACTATTTTTGATAGAGATGAACCGGGTAGTCCTGCCGCTTCATATGGAAACGCTGGTCATTTTTCTCCATATGCATCCGTACCCATAAATAGACCTGATGTTTTAACAGATGTTCCAGCGATGCTTTTAAGCTCTACAGGACCACTTGCCCTTAAATGGAGTTATGTACCAAAAATGATTCCATGGTTTTTGCAATTTATAAAAAATTGTTCAACAAAACGAATGATGTATACAGCAAAAAATATGCACCAAATTTTAAATCTAGCATTACCAGCTTACGATGAATTATTTGACGAGATTGATCTTGAGGGACTAGTTGAAAAAAAAGGTATTTTGTATGTTTGGAATAACCAAAGCCTAAAAAGTAGAGAACTTGAAATAAAAATTAGAAATGAGCTTGGTGTCGACCAGCAGGTGGTAACACCCAAAGAAATTCATGACTTAGAACCAAATATAAAACCTTTTTACCATGGTGGTGTTTATTATAAGTATGGAAGACATGCGAGAAACCCTAAAAAAATTCTTTTAAAATTATTTGATCTCTTTTTAAAAAAAGGAGGAAAGTTTTTAAAACTGAATATTGAAAAAATTATTTTTAATGAAGACAAACCAATTATAAAATCTGAGCAACAAAATTTCCTCTTTGATAAAATTGTTATTGCAAGTGGGGCCTTCTCTAAAAGATTAACAGATAACTTGGGTGAAAAGATACCTTTAGATACCGAAAGAGGTTATCATGTTCATTTTAAGCATTGTGACCATCTTTTGAGCAGACCAGTTATTTTTTCGAATAGAGGTTTTGGAATAACTCCAATGGAACAAGGTCTTAGAGTAGTTGGAACAGTTGAGTTTGGTGGTTTAGATAGTCAATTATCAAAATCTAGAATAAAGAACTTAATTGACAATGCAAAATACATGCTTGGAGATTTGCCTGAGCATCAAGATGAATGGTTAGGCTTTAGACCAAGTTTACCTGATTTTTTACCAGTGATCGGGCCTTCAAAAAATCATAAAAATGTTTTCTATTGTTTTGGTCATCATCATTTAGGTTGGACATTGGGTCCAATTTCAGGGAAGATAATTTCAGGTATGATTGCCAACGAGAACACCAATTTAAATTTAGAACCTTATAGCTCATTAAGATTTAATTAAGTGGGTCAAAACTTCAAAGCTTACATAATGTTGGTTTTTGCAACGTTATTTTGGGCAGGTAATTTTATTGTTGGAAAAATTGCATTTTTAGAAAATGTTCCTCCTTTCAGCTTAACTTTCTTTAGATGGTTTCTTGTTTGGTTAATTTTGATACCTTTTACTTATAAAGAGTTTTTTTATCTTAAAAAAATAATTTTTAAAAATATTCCTTTATTATTTTTTTTAGGATTAACCAGTGTTGGTCTATTTAATTCATTTATTTATAATGCATTAAATTTTACTCAAGTGATTAACGCCTCCTTATTTAATGCTGTTATACCAGCCGTCATAATACTATTTTGTTTTTTATTTAAATTAGATAAAACAAATAAATTCCAACTTCTTGGTTTGATGCTCACTATACTTGGAATTTTATCAATAATTACAAAACTTAATTTAAAAATTTTACTTACTTTAGATTTTAACAGAGGGGATATCTTAATGATGGGAGCTGTTATTACATGGGGACTTTATTCGGCTTTTTTAAAAAAAATAAAATTTAAGGTATCTCTATTAACCTTTGTACATATACTTTGTACTTTTGGATTAATATCTTTAATTCCACAATTTCTATACGAATTTTTAGAAGGAGAAACTGTTAAAGTTAATTCCACTTTTGTTTATTCACTTTTGTATCTTGCAATATTTCCAAGTATTGGATCTTATTATTGTTGGGCAGGAGCTGTTTCAATAATTGGTGCCAATAGAGCGGGCATATTTTTATCATTAATACCCTTATTTAGTGCGGTCATGGCTATATTATTCTTTCAAGAAAAATTTCAATTTTATCATTTTATTGGTTCAATATTAACTCTATTTGGGTTATTTCTATCAAATAAAAAAATTAATTAACCTTTTAAATTTACTAATTAAAATGCTTAAAGTTGCTATCTTAGATGATTATCAAAATGTTTCTCATGAGTTTGTAGATTTAAAAAAATTAGCTGGAAAATATGAATTTAAAATATTTAAAGAACCTTTTTTAGATGAGGCAGACGCAATAGAGCAACTGTCGGATTTTGAAGCACTTTTGATAATGAGAGAACGTACCCCGATTACTAAAAATTTAATTGATAATCTTAATAGTCTTAAATATATTGTAACAAGTGGATCAAGAAATAAAGCAATAGACTTAGCCGCAGCTAAAAAAAGAAAAATTACAGTTTGTGGGACAGAAATTAATTTTACACCTACTTCTGAATTAACATGGGGTTTAATTTTAGCTCTAGCTAGAAATTTCAAAGAAGAAATTGACAATATGTATCAGGGCTATTGGCAAACAACTATTGGTTTTGAACTTAAGGGAAAAATTTTAGGATTAATTGGGCTTGGTAGAGTTGGATCTCATGTAGCAAAAATTGGCAAAGCATTTGGTATGCAAGTCATGGCATGGAGTGAAAATCTAAATCTAGATACGTGTAAGGAATTAGATGTTTTGCCTTGTAGTAAAGAAGATCTTCTACAAAATTCAGATTTTATATCTATTCATGTTCAGGGTGGTGAAAGATATAAAGAATTAATAAAAATAAAAGAGCTAGACATGATGAAAAAAACTGCTTTTTTAATTAACACATCAAGAGGGTCAATTATCAATGAAGATGATTTAATTATTGCTCTATCGACTAATGTGATTGCTGGTGTTGGTCTTGATGTTTATGAAAAAGAACCTTTGCCAGAAAATAATAAATTAAGGTTTCTACCTAATGCCCTAATACTACCGCATGTAGGATATGTTACTGCTGAAAATTATAGTATTTTTTATACACAAATGATCGAAGACTTAGAAGCTTGCATAAAAGGAAAACCAATTAGAGTTATTGAATAAAGTGTTAAGGTATTTTAAATTATTATATTATTCATTTTATAGACCAAAAATATTTTTTCCAAAGAAAAGCTATTCTATGTTTGGGGAAGATAAGTTTATTCAAAAATATTACAAAAATAAAAAAAAAGGTTTTTACATTGATGTTGGTGCCTACCATCCATTAGATGGGAGCAATACTCAGCTTTTATACAAAAAGGGGTGGAGTGGTATTAATTTAGATATAAATCACTATTCAATAAAACTTTTTAATTTCCTTAGAAAGAGAGACAGAAATATTCACTCAGGAGTGTCTATTAAGAAGGGTAAATTAACAATGTTTTACAGAAAAGAGATTAATATGCTTAATACGCTTGATGAAAAGATGGCTAAAATTAATTTTAGGAATGGATACTATAAAAAGCATATCCAAGTAGATACTTTAGATCATTTATTAAAAAAAAATTTAAAAAAAAACGATAAAATAGATTTTATTAATATAGATGCTGAAGGTTTGGAATTAAAAGTTTTAAGATCATTAAGTTTTAAAATTTATAAACCTCAGTTAATATGTGTTGAGATTCATAATGTTAAAAAATTATTTGACACAGATTATAAGTATTTAAAAACAAACGGAACCTATAATTTCTTAATAAAAAAAGGCTATAAAGTTATATGGAAAAAAAAATATTCATTTATATTTCAAAGAAAAAAAATTAGTAAAAAAAGAGGCTAAAAATTATCTCTTACCAATGAAGGCTATATATGAATCAGCTTTAACACCCTTGTGTATTTTTATATTTGAAATATTGTTTAAACAATAGTTTTGAAAATCAAAACTTAAATTTTTAGAATTAAAAATTTTTTTAATCTTTAATAAGTGAAAAATATCATCAATATCTAGAGAATCTGGAGTTGAGTCATTAAGGTGAGAATAATATTTATAATGATTGAAATCTTCAATAACATAAAAACCACCTGGCTTAATTCTTCTAAAAAAATTCTCAAAGTTATTAAGCATGTCTGAGTAAATATGAGACCCATCATCTATAATTATCTCAAATAGTTCTGATTTTTTGCTAATCAAAAAATTGTCAAATTTATTAAGCTGGTCTTTTTTGCTAGTATCACAATAAAAAAAATTAACTCTATCTGACTTAAATTGAAATTTATAATTCCTGTCTATACAAAAAATTATTGCTTTTTTAAAATAGTGATAAAAAGAAGCTATAGAAGCACCTTTCCAAGTGCCAATTTCTAATAGTCTAATTTCTTTATTCTTAAAATGATTAAAATATAATTCATAAAACTCAGCATAACCATGACCCATTAACTTTTTAGATGTAAGATTTTTTTCTTTACCGTAGGGATTATTTACTGCTGAACCTTTGTCAGTGCCAAAGTAGTTAAATAACTCATTCAAAGATAATGAATCTAATTTATCTAAATCTAAATTTTTTTTCTTTTTGAATTTAAATATTAATTTTTTGTAAAATTTTAAAATTATTTCTTTTAAATACATAATGTTTAAATAACATTTTTAATCTAAATCGTTCATAAATTAAAGTAAGATAAAGTATTCCCTATATAGTAATGACAATAGAGCACAGAATTGACTATTTTATTGAAAAAATTAACTATAATTTGTAAAAATAAAATTATTTTAAATCATTAAATTTTAGATAAAACGTAACTATAACATGAGCTCATTGTCATATTTTTATAAAATCTCAAAGAAGAGTATTTTCTTGCGAAAAATATATCTATTTTACAATGTGTATGTAAGAAATTTTAAATATCATTTTATAAATAATCACAAAAATTCTCAGTTTGGTGAAGAGAGTTTAATTTTCAAACATTTTAAAAAAAATTTTAAGGGCAGCTTTGTAGACATTGGCTGCTTCCATCCTACAAGAAACAATAATACCTATAAAATGTACAAAAAAGGATGGAGAGGTATTAATATTGACTTGAACCAGCTTTCCATAGATTTGTTTAAATTAGCCAGACCAAATGACATAAATATTTGTGCGGCAGTATCTGATAAAAACTCAAAAAAAGACTTATATTTTATTAGTGAGCTGGATACAAAAAATACAATTGAAAAAAATCACACAAAACTACTTAAAAAAAATTTTTTTATAAATACATCTGATTTACAAAAAAAAAAGATTAGAACTAAAAAATTAGAAGATATATTAACTGAACATAACTATTTCGATATAGATTTTATGAATATAGATATTGAAGGACACGAATTAAAGGTTTTAAAAACTATAGACTTCAATAAGTTTAAGATAAAGGTAATTTGTGTTGAAATCATCAATCATAACAAAACATCTCAATCTAATAATAAAAAAATATTTAATCTTTTAAAAAATAAAGGCTATATTTTAAAAGATAAGGTTTCTGTTAATCATATTTTTAAAAAGATAAGGCAAATTAATGAAAAAAAAAATTAATCTAGAACTTTCTGCTGAACAAAAATTAGTTTTATTTGAAGACGGAACTGAAGCACCAGGAACTAGTGGATTAAATAGTGAAAAGAGAGAAGGCAGCTATCACTGTGCTAACTGTGGTGAAAAATTATTTGATGCATCAAAAAAATATGAAAGTGGCTCAGGATGGCCTTCATTTTACCAGTCATTACCCGATGCCTTTGAAACTAAGACAGACACTTTATTAGGTTATGAAAGAGTAGAGTATCATTGCAAAAAATGCGGCGGTCATCACGGCCATATCTTTGAAGACGGACCAAATCCAACAGGCAAAAGGTATTGTAACAATGGTGTTTGTTTAACCTTTAAACCAAAAGAATAAATTTTTTAGTAT
>MDTF01010815.1_pt1 | contig 13643 bp, 13 predicted proteins | sample 811191 | NCBI WGS metagenome assembly MDTF01 (sample SAMN05326649, study PRJNA326480) | marine metagenome | isolation source: seawater | place: Southern Ocean | collected 2011
ATATTCAATCTAAAAGCCATATAAATTATATGGCTTTTTCTATATATACACCAAGCCCCCCACATTTCCTTTTATTCAAATCGATAAGTTTTTGTATCATTAAGCTATCATAACCAAACACTAAAATCAAATGATCATTTACGGCTACAACTCCACTGCTATTGCAACAGAACAACTGGTTAACATTACATGCCCCAATTGCGAAACTAAGGGAGAGGTTTATGCTTTTATACTTCGCAGACACGCTCATGTTTTCTGGATTCCCTTGTTCCCCATTGGTAAAATTGGCGTAGCACAATGTCAGCATTGTAAATCTGAATTCAAGAAAAAGCAAATGCCTGAGGATATGAAACGTGCTTATCAAAATGTGAAAAGTGATGCACGTGGCCCAATATGGCAATTTGCTGGTTTAGGAATTATTGCGGTAATAGCGGGAGCTATCTATGTTAATGGAATAATAAAAGACGGCCAGAATGAAGATTTCATTCATGCTCCTTTAAAGGGAGATGTTTATGAATGTAAAACTAGTAATGGATATTTCACAACCCTATTGGTTGATGGAGTGAATGGAGACAGTGTTTTTGTTTTTGAAAACAATTACGAAACCAATAAAAAAAACTGGGCTCAGTGGAATTGATAAATCATACAACTATTTAGATACAGCCTATGGAATCCATAAAGAGTATCTTGTTCAATTGTTTGAATCAGGTGATATCTTTGATGTAAACAGAAACTAGTTTTTGTGAAAAACCCAATCTATTCTCATTTTATGGCTTTAGTAAGGCGAAACAAATATGTTTCGCTTTTAGTAGCTCTAATCCTACATTTATTCATTGGAATCGTATTGAGCGATATGCAGTTTTACGCTCGAATTATATGGCCAATCAATATGATTCTGCTGGGTGTTGCAGGTGCAGGAGTTGTTATTGAAAAAGGGAAATGGATTAGGTACATCAGAATGGCTTTGGTTGTATTGGTTTTTCTACTTCCAGTACTTATTCCGTTTGTAGCAGAGAAAGGACTTTTTATGCAAATCCTGAGCGTGGTTTACACGCTTTACTTTGCCTTTATTTTCAAAGAAATTATTTCGTTTCTGATAAAACCGAGTTATATCAATGCCGATATCATCATTGCCGCTGGATGTGGTTATCTGCTGTTAATAGAAATTACCGTTTTTCTACTACAAGCTCTGTTTTACTATAACCACGATACCTTCAGTCACATTGATGCATCTACGCCAGCAACCATTTTTATCGATTTGGTTTATTACGCATCTGTTTCCATTACTACCATTGGATATGGTGATATTACCCCAAACACACATTACGCCAAGCTTATAGCCTCTTTACTTGGCTTAATTGGCCAGTTTTACATGGTTGTATTGGTAGGAATATTAATCAGTAAATTTTCTTCGAACAGTCAATCCAAATAAATCACCCGTGAATACCAGCTTTCTTACCAAATTGAGCGATAATCACACTTTCATGATCCAACAAGGCATTCCATTTTTCATCTACCAAATCAGGATTTTCGTATTGCTTAGCCAGCAACAAAAACATACTGTAATGCCCTGCTTCGCTTTTCATTAATTCATAGTAAAAAGCCGAAAGTTCTTCGTCTGCAATGTTTTCAGAAAGTACTCTAAAACGCTCACAACTTCTAGCTTCAATCATAGCGCAGAAAAGCAGCTTATCAATAAGTTGTTCTTGTCTGCTTTTACCGGGCACTTTAAAATATTGAGCCAATTGATTTACGTATTCATCTTTGCGCTCACGACCTAATTCTAAACCACGTTTTTGAATGAATTCATGTACACGTTTGAAGTGATCCATTTCCTCCTGAGCCAATTCAGCCATTTTCTCAACCAAATCAGGATATTCTGGAAACTGCACAATTAAACTGATGGCAGAGGATGCCGCTTTTTGCTCGCAATACGCATGATCTGTTAAAATTTCTTCTAAATCTTTCTCAGCAATATTTGCCCAACGCGGGTCTGTTGGAAGTCTTAATTTCAGCATTCTCTTACTCATACTGCAAAAATATACGGTTAACCCAATTTGATGCGACCTGAAACGTTATTTTCGCGTACACTTATATATGAGAGGACTACTTTTAGTTATCGGGCTAGCCATATTTGGCATTTCTTGTGAACGAATAGACGGATGTATTAACGCTTCGGGAGATCGGATACTTACTCAGAGAATAGCATCTCCATTTTACGCTATTGACCTACGAATTTCTGCAACGCTTAACCTTGAAGTTGATACCAGTTTAACTGAACCTGACATTGAATTAATTGCTCAAGAAAACCTACATGAGAATATTTCAGTTGAAACATTAGATGGTGTGCTCACTATTGATTTTAATGATTGTATTGATCAACACGAAGAGGTTTTCATCAATGTTAAAACACCAGTTTTAGGAAGTGTTATTATTTCAGGTCCTGGTTTAATTCAAACCTCAGAAATTATTAGACAGCCAGAATTTACAGTAGTTGGTAACGCCAGTGGCGATTGTAATATCTTGGTTGATGTTGATAGACTAAATGTATATTCATATGGTTCCGGTGAGCTAACGTTTAGTGGCTATGCACAATCCAGCATAATTGAGATCAATACATCGGCTGATTATTACGGTTATGATTTGTTAGCCGATACCATGGATATTTTTATCAATGCTTCTGGTAACGCACAAGTAAGGGTTGAGGATGAACTTAATGCCTTCGTAAATGCATCTGGCAACATTTATTTTAAGGGATCACCTCTTATAAACCAAACAGGAACTGGAAGTGGTCAGATCTTAGAGGACAATTAAAAATAAGGCATAAAAAAAGCCTGATAAAATCAGGCTCACTTACTATATCTGTATTTGATTGTTTAGCTTCCGCAACCAACACAATCAAAATGAGAATCCATTGGTTTAACGCCTTTCAACTTCATTTCTAAGTTATGAATCTCATCGCGCAACTCCATATCTTGGAACATATCGCCTGTAAGTTTGCCTCTTAATTCTAAAATTTGATTCTTCAATTGATCTTCCATCGCTAACTCCTTTGTTTTTTAACTGATTATGAAATGGGGCTTTTTCCAAAAGCGTTTGCACTAAACTACTTGCTTTTAAAAGCAATTTGTAAATTGCATCCTGACAGTTATTCACATCGATGTATTGAAAACTGTGAAACCTCTAATATTCATTGTTAATTATTGACTTAACATTTTCGTAATCATGAGACAACGTTTTCTACAACCGTTAATAAGTTTGATCCTACTATTTCCTTTTGTTGCTTCGGCACAATATTTAGTGTCGTTTAATTACGAAGGAAACATTCCTGCAAGTGCATTAAGTGCGTTAGGGATTGTTTCAGTTGACTATGATGTTGACTCCTACTCTATTACATACAATACCGTTGATGTAAATGGCAATCAAACTGTTGCATCTGGTATGATTTGTATTCCTGATATTTCTAATTGCGACAGTCTTCCAATGGTAACCTACTTACATGGAACTGTTTTAGAAAAAGAAGATGTACCCTCTCGCAATAACTTTGAGTCTATTATTGGTAAATTATTCAGTGGACTAGGATATGTAACTGTTATGCCCGATTATTTAGGTTTGGGCGATAATCCCGGAATTCACCCATATGTTCATGGTGAATCTGAAGCAACGGCAACTGTAGATGCTATGCGCGCTGCAAAAGAATTCTTGGCTCAAGAGACCAACTTCAATTTGAATAACCAAATCTACATTACAGGTTACTCACAAGGTGGACACGCTGCAATGGCTACTCACAAATACATACAAGAAAACGACTTGTATGATGAGCTAACTATTGTTGCCTCTGCTCCATGTAGTGGGCCTTATAACTTATCTGGTTCTATGGCCGAAATTTTTATCAGTGGAGATTATTACAGCAACCCAGGTTATGTAGTTTACACATTATTGAGTTTTCAATCTGCTTACGGAAATTTATATCAATCATATAGCGATATTTTACGCCCGCCATACGACAGTATTATACCACCAATGTTTGATGGTACATATTCTATGAGTGCAGTAAATAACCAGTTGCCAAACTACATTGATTCATTTATGGTTGATACTGTTTTGGCAAATTTCAGAAATGATAGTGTCAATCAAAATCATCCGCTTTGGCAAGCATTAAATGACAACAACAATTACAACTGGATTCCACAGCGCCCAATGCGTATGTACTACTGCACAGCAGATGAGCAAGTACCTTATCAAAACAGTTTAGACGCTCAAGCCTATATGTTGAATGCTGCACCCGTAGATGTACGTGCTGTATTTTCTGGAGACTTATCACATGGAGATTGTGTGATGCCCGCCATTTATTCCGCATCGGTATTTTTCGACAGTACCATGGCTTTATGCCAAAGCTACGTTGGTGTTGAAGACATGGACACTCCTAATTCTAGATTGAAGGTTTATCCAAATCCTGCAAGTAATCAAATACATGTAACTGGAAAAGATATAGAATACACTAGCATCGCTGTTTACGCTGTTTCAGGAACAACATTATATCAGTCGAATTCATTATTCACAGAGACAACAATAAATACCCAAGATTGGCCAGAAGGAATCTATTTTTTACAAGTGATGGATTCCAACAGACAACTCGATATCAAACGGATTTCAATTGTACGCTGATGCGTGATATGCTGAAGCATTTCGAACATCTCCTTATTTTGATGAACCCTTTTACGTAGGTTTTAACATTCAAGGCTATGAACTGGGCTTACAACCAGAGAAAAAACCAACAACAGACAAAACACCAAGTGTAGTTTCATATTGGGGAGTAGAAGATATTCAGGTTGAGTTTATACGATTTATTGGTTTAAGAGCTAAACCTTTTGAAGATCCCAGAAATGTGGGTGGTGAATTGATGACTGCTACTGTTATTGATCCTTTCGGCAATCTCATGGGCTTGATTTACAATCCATATTTCAAACTTTCGTAAAAGTTAAATCTAATCTCATTAAAGATAGTAAGAGTTTAGTTGGTTCTTGTATCTTTATCTCGATCAACTGATGCTCTAACCTATGAAAATCAATCTCCTAGCCCTAGTAATATTTGCTTTTCAAATATCTTTTGCTAATGCCCAAATTAGCGATAGTACAGCAACTACTAAGACCCCAAAGGACTCTCTACAAATAAAAAAAACACAACCTGAAAGCATGAAACTTTACTTTTCACCACTACCGGTGATTGGTTCAAACCCAGCTTTTGGTTTTATATACGGCTTAGCTGCTTCAGGCTCCATGTATCTAGGAGCCCCAGCAAATACTAAAATGTCTAACGCACTGGTAACCGCTACCTACTCCACTAAAAACCAACTGATGTTTACGCTAAAATCAAATGTATACACATCTAATAATAAGTGGTTTTTATTAGGCGATTGGCGCTTGTTCTTTTCTTCACAACCCACTTTTGGACTTGGTACTGGACCACAATCTGAAATTCTCTATACTGAAGAAGGATTTGAATTAGGCGATTATAAAAATGGAGTTGAAGAAGGCGAATTGATGGAGTTCAATCTCATTAGATTTCACGAAACATTTATGAGAGAAATAAAACCCAGTTTTTATGTAGGCGTTGGATATCATTTAGATGTCTATTCAGAAATAAATGACCAGTTACTCGATTTAGACAGCAATTCATTAAAGCTCACTAATCATTTCTCCTATAGTCAATTACATGGATTTAATCCTGAGAAATATACCATGTCTGGAGTTTCTGCCAATGTTATTTACGATAGTAGAGACAATGTGGCTAATCCTTACGAAGGTCAATTTGCATTTATATCATTCAAATCTATCCCTGAGTTTTTGGGAAGCGATCAAGATGCAACATCATTGTGGCTAGAATACAAAACTTATATCGGTTTATCTCAAAAAACTCCACGACATTTAATTGCACTTTGGTCTTATTACAGTTCCGTTACCAGTGGAAATGTGCCATACATGGGATTACCCTCGCTGGGTTGGGATCAGATGGGCAGATCTGGTAGAGCTTATCCACAAGGAAGGTTTAGAGGTGATGATTTGTTCTATGCCGAAGCTGAATACCGAGTACCTCTACCAATATTTGGTAAAAACAAAGACCTTCTTGGAGCAGTAGTTTTTGCCAATATGACTTCTGCCTCCGCTGAAGATTTAGATGTTGATATTTTTAAGTATATAAAACCTGGTGCAGGAGTTGGCCTTCGAGTAATGATTCAAAAACAATCTCGAGCTAACTTAACCATTGATTATGCTGTAGGCGAAGATGGCGGAGCCTTTTACCTGAATTTAAATGAAACTTTTTAAATCCTAACATATCTATATTATGAAGAAAACTATACTAACTTTTCTAACACTGATCGGTTTATCATCTTACGCCCAAGACAAACCAAATATCTTGGTCATTATGGTTGATGATGTTGCTCCAAATTCACTGAGTTGTTACTCCTTAGGAATGCAATACCCTACTCCAAATATTGATCGAATTGCCAAAGAAGGAGTACTCTTTACAGATCACTATTCTCAACCAAGTTGCACTGCTGGTAGAGCTGCTTTTATAACCGGACAAAAACCAGTTAGAACGGGGTTAACTACTGTTGGTCAACCAGGTAACCCATTAGGAATAAAAAAAGAAGATCCAACCCTAGCTGAACTACTAAAACCCTACGGATATATGACCGCACAATTTGGAAAAAACCATTTGGGAGATCGTAACGAGCACTTACCAACAGTACATGGTTTTGATGAGTTTTTTGGGAATTTATATCACCTAAATGTTTCTGAAGAACCAGAGCAAGGAGATTATCCTAAATCGAAAGAGTTTGCTGAAAAATATGGTCCAAGGGGTATTATTGAATCCTATGCTACCGATGAATTTGATAAAACAGAGGATCCTCGTTTTGGTGTAATTGGCAAACAAAAAGTAACTGATATTGGTCAGCTTACCTCAGAACGCATGAAAACATTTGACGAAGAATTAGTTGCAAAATCAAAAGACTTTATGAAACGAGCTAAAGAAGCTGGTAAACCTTTCTTCATTTGGCATGCAACCAGCAGAATGCACGTTTACACACACCTCAAGGAAGAATCTAAAAATTTAGCTACAGGTGTTAGTACCGACATGGATAAATTTGGTCACGGACTGATTGAGCATGATGGTCATGTAGGCGATTTATTAGATTATTTAGAAGAATTAGGGCTAGATGAAAACACCATTGTGATTTACACTACAGATAATGGCCCTGAGCAAAGTACCTTCCCTGATGCTGGTGTTACTATGTTTAGAGGTGAAAAGATGACTACTTGGGAAGGTGGTGTACGAGCTCCATTCATGGTAAGATGGCCTGAGAAAATTCCTGCAGGTTTGATTAGAAATGGAATATCAGCTCACGAAGATGTGGTTCCAACTGTTATGGCTGCTGTTGGTGAAGACCAGCTAAGTGAAGATTTAAAAGCTGGAAAGAAAATAGGTGATATGACTTATAAAGTTCATATAGATGGATTCAACAACTTAGATTATTGGACTGGTAAGACTGAAGAATCTGCTAGAAATTATTTCTTCTATTACTATGAATCTGGGCTAACTGCTATTCGAGTAGGACCTTGGAAAATGCACTTTGCTACCAAAGAGCGTTACTTTGATGATATGATAACTCACACTATGCCTCAACTATTTAACTTGAGAAAAGATCCATACGAAAAGTATGATGATATAAATGGGTTTCACCTCATCATGCACAAGTCTTGGGTATTTCAACCAGCAATAGGATACTTAAATGACCACTTAATGACATTTAAAGAATTTCCACCGAGACAAGCTGCTGCTTCTTTAGATATAAACAAAGCCATTGAAAAGATTTTAAAAGCCGATTCTAGACAATAACGGTGTAATTAAACCATCGAAAAAGCACTTCAACTGGAGTGCTTTTTCTTTTCATACTATCACCATATTCAAATCGTTTATACTATCGATGAATCATATTTACCTTAAGAGAGCTTTATTAACCGTACTATCTGTTTTTACAAGTTTTCTTATGAATGCTCAAAAAACCAACATCTACTTAATACCAGGAATGGGAACTGATTCACGTGTGTTCGATGATTTCACTTTTAATGAAGATCTCTATCATACTATTCCTGTTCAATGGACAGATTATCATGATTGTTCGGGATTACGTGAGTATGCTCAGAAATTAGCTACCCAAATAGATACAACAAAGCCATTTATTCTATTAGGCGTTTCTATGGGTGGTATGTTGGCTATGGAAATGAGTCAAATAGTAAATCCTGATAAGATCATTCTAATTTCTTCTGCTAAGTCTCAAAAGGAAATCCCATTCAAATATAAAGTTGGAAGAGTATTACCTCTTTATGGTTTGGTTAATGATAAAATACTCTATTCAATAGCTGATAAAAAATCAACTTATAAGGATATACATGATACTACAGACCGTGTATTGTACAAGAAAATGCTTTTAAATTGTGGTGCTGATTTTTTAAAATGGCAGATGAAATCCATTTGTCAATGGAAGTTTGAATCTAATAATTTACCACCCATTTTTCATATCCATGGCGATAAAGACAATATCCTCCCCATTAGAAAAGTTGACTATGATGTTTTAATAGAAGACGGCACACACAAAATGGTTATAAATTACCCTAAAAAGCTCATCGATATTATTCAAAACCACATGAATCAATAACTCACCTTCTTATCAAAGGCTTATTGAACTCAGCTTCGGTAATGCGAACATCTTTTCTGAGTTTAGAAAGTACCCATTCTGGGTCTTCATCACCGGTGTTGATTGTTATTAAGTACATCCCAGCTCTATCGCTCAACGTTTTCACGTAAGTGAAATGAAGCTTTCTATAGTCTTTGGCCAACTTGCTTAAATACTCGCTGTTGGTTTGAATAATGACTTCATACGTATTGGCATAATCATACCCAGAACCTCCAATAGGAATAGATGCTCCTACCCCAACACCTGTTCCATAACCAGTTCCTCCGCCTACTCCAACAGCACCTCCAACTCCTACTGAGCAACTCTGAAATAATGCTAAGAATATGATAAAGAAGAAGCCCTTGTACATGAATTATGTGTTTCTAGACGAAGTATAAACATGCCACTTTTCTAGAACCGTTTGCATGTCATCAGGTAACTCACTTTCAAATTTCATCAACTCTTTTGTTGTTGGATGCTCAAAAGCTAAACTTCGAGCATGCAGCGCTTGACGCGGTAAGATTTGAAAACAGTTTTGTACAAATTGTTTGTACTTATTGAATGTTGTTCCTTTTAAGATTTTATCGCCACCGTATTCTGGATCTCCAAAAAGTGGGTGACCAATATGAGCCATGTGAACACGAATCTGATGTGTCCTTCCAGTTTCTAGCTTACACTCAACCATAGTAATGTAACCTAACCGTTCTATAACCTTATAATTGGTAATTGCAGGCTTTCCGTATTCTCCATCAGGGAAAACAGTCATTAGTTTACGGTTCTTTAAACTTCTACCGATATGACCTTCTATTCTTCCTTCATCTTCTGCTGGATCGCCCCAAACAAAAGCAATGTATTTACGATTTATGGTACGGTGAAAAAACTGCATGGCCAGATTATTCAAACTGAAATCTGTTTTAGCAGCCACCATCAGTCCAGATGTTAGTTTATCAATACGATGTACGATTCCAGGACGATCTAAGCCATTAGAACCTGTTGGCAAATTCTGGATGTGATAGAGTAATCCGTTCACTAGTGTTCCAGACTTATTTCCACTTCCTGGGTGCACTACCAAACCAGCTGGTTTATTGATTACAATGAGTTCATCGTCTTCATAAACAATATCCAATGGAATTTCTTCAGGAACTACTTTAAACTCTTGCTTTTCTTCAGCCAAAACAAGCGTTACCTCGTCTGCTGGTCTGATTTTATAGTTGGGTTTTACCTGAACATCATTCACCAAAATATTACCGCTTTTCAATCCATCTTGAATGCGGTTTCGAGACATTTTTGGTAAACGATCATTTAAGAATTTATCTATTCGAACCGGTTTTTGACCTTCATCAGCAACAACGCGAAAGTGTTCAACTAAATCCTGCTCCTCTTCTTCAATATTCCCTAATTCTTCGCTTGTCATCTGCTAATAACTAATCGTTTTACGACAGGTTGGGTAGATTGGGTCGATTCTATCTGAATCAAATAAACACCATTATTCCAGTTAGAAAGTGGTATTTGAGTTTGGTTTCCAAAAGTTGATTGGCGATACAAAGTTCTGCCACTAATGTCTAACAATGATACTTCAACTTGATCTTCTTTGTTCCAATTGATGGTAACCTCATCTTGAGCTGGATTTGGGAATACATTCACCTCATCGGCACTCATTGGTAAATCTTCAGTAGAAACATCCCAAGGATAGTAAATGGTATCAAACTCTGGGTGAATCATTAAAGAACCAGTATAGCTTGCATTGGTCCAACCAGCATCTGTATTGTAAAACACTTTGCTTTGCGAATCTACATTACGATCGAATCCGACTACTACCGGGTTATTTAACTGCTCAATTCCAACGTAAAAAGTACCAGATACTGGTAGCGGATCAATATCATACCTAACCACTCTATTTCTATCGAAACTGAAAATTGGATTGGTATAAATAGATTCAAAAACTTTTACCTCTGGACTAAGAGAACTCCATACACAAACCCTGAAATAATAAGCCGAAAAATCATCACCAGATTCAGGGAAATAGATATTTACAGCTCGCATGGTATCAACTATTGGAACGGTATATTCAACAGCCATTTTAGCTCCTGAACTTACCAGATAATAACCATTTTCGGCTGTTCCATCATCATAGGCGTAGAACGTTCCAAAATCTTGTTTGTGAATCAGTGTATCGTTACTTCTATTTACGTCTGGCGTAGTATTCAGAACACTTCTTACATCAAAAGTATAGCGCTGCGAATTTGCCGTATCTGATAGAACAAATGGTGTAATATCGATGGTCATATCGACAGTTGTAGCAGGTTGAAATACAGGCTCAACGTTGTTGCTGAAATTGGTTTGAAACACCATAGAGTTTCCTTCATAAACTTCAATTCCGAAACGCACGTTTTTGGTTTGATCACTGTTGTTATACGATGTTGTTGTCAACTCCGATTTCATATACAAACTCGGATCATACTTGAAGTGAGACCAAGGCATCTTTGTGTATTCTTGAATAATACTTTCACCCTGCCCCACAAAAGCAACATCATCTAGCGGAAGATTTTGAGCATCAGCTCTATTCACATCCAATCGAACGTAATCGATATTCCAATGATCAAAAGCACCATTCAACGAGGCATAATTTTTAAATCGGAATCTAAATCCATCGCGATACCATCTCCCTTGCTCCAATTTAATAAACACTTGTTGGAAATTAGTCAATGCCTGACCTTCCATGTTCCACATAGAAACCCAGTTATTGGCATCCATATCGTAAAATTCCAAAACCAATGAATCTGCTTCTTCAGGACGATCGCCCAATCCTTCAGGCTGAACAAAAAAGCTGAAGTAAACGCTATCAGCTACCGTATAAACGCCACCTAGCGGATTGTTTAACATATCAATAGGAGCCGATGTCAAATAATCAGCAATTCCTTGTGCTGAAGAATTGCCGAGAGAGACATAAGGATGACCTAAAGAATCTAATCCATCAAATGTGGCAACTCCGTATGTCGGCTCAAACATGCCATAACTGCGATTGATAAACACATCTGAATCTGTCCAAAAAACCTGATCACCAGAACTTGGAATGGTAAAAATGGTATCTAACGTATTTTCATAAACGGTATCTGGTGAGTTGAGTGTATCTAACTGACCATTAATGATTTCTCCATTTGGTTTGGGCCAAACGGTATCAATAAAAGTAATCTGCTGTGTGTTAGCGTCTAAAAACTCAATGTAGGTTTCGTTATTCATGGTTGAATCCCAGTAACCGTTGGTTGAGTCATAGAAATAATCATACGAAGTATCGTACATGGCTTCATAGAAAACAGGATAGGCGGTGTCCATTTTAAACAAGTAAAACGGCTCAATAGTAACACCGGCTGTAGACGAGTCCCAATAGTAGCTTTTCATATGATTTTCAGTGAAATCATCAACGAAAGGCAAACTAAGTGTATCAAATTCAAAGATATACTGGTTCTTATCACCGTTATCTCGAGCCACTTGAACAGGAGCATATTGTGGATATAGCCTAGGATTTCCATACAAAGGAGTCAAACTATCTTTTTGAGCCCAAGTTGAAATCGCAACTAGAAATAATAGAAAACCTAAAAATGCCGATTTATTCGTCATATTATTCTGTAAGAGTTGAGTCTTGTTCTATTAACTCTAAATCAGGGATTTTAGTGCTATCTGATGTTAAGAATATATCTATCGATTTACCCATAAAGATCATTTGATCTTCTTCTAAATCGAAAGCAGGATACATTTTAAACACTTTAGCTGTAGCGCTATCTTCTGCTGTGAAAACAGTTTCGTCAAAGGAGATAACTCCCATGGTTAATCCCACATTGAATAAATGCGACTCAACCTCATCAACTGTTTTTCCATACAACATCGGAAGAGGAATTTGCTCTGTACTGGTTCCTGAGCCTACAATAAGCGTTACTTTTTCGCCTTTAGCTATTTCGGTTCCAGGTAATAGTTTCTGCCCTTTATACATCACTCCGATTACACATCTTGAGCATTCACTCGGTTTAAACATCAATGAATCAATGTCTAATCCGTAAGTTACCAAACGCGCTTTAGCTTGACGAAGTGTTAAATCGTTTAAAGTTGGAAATACCACTTTAGGTGGCTCCAATGAGTTGATTGTTAAATAAACTTTTCTTCCCTCCTTCACCAACGCATCGGCTTTAGGAGTTTGATCTAAAACTACACCTCTTGGTTCTTCAGGGTTGTTGATTGAATCAATAATGATAGCCTGCAACTTTTTGTCATCTAAAAAAGGCTCCACTTCTGTGTAATGGAATCCTTTTAAATCTGGCACTGTAATGGTTTCACCATGTAATGTGTAGCTATCTAGCCATTTTACAGCCAAGTAAACACCTGCAACGGTTATTACAATTGCTATCACAACATTTATCCAAAATGCTTTCGAAAAGAAAAATTTGATCAGTTTCAATGTGCTTCGTATATCTTAATGGGCAAATATAAGATTGTAACGCTTTTTGCTGCGATGCATTTTAAGAGAGTAATTCACACAGTTGTTTACAACGATGGAAAGCTATATTTGCGGCACTATTTTCAAAATATCATTTGGATGCGAAAAATATTCCCCTTGATTGTGTTGTCTCTTCTGTTGTGGAGCTGTGGTAATGAGACCGATAAGCCTAAAAAAAGTAAATTCGAGGCTGATATTCCACAAAACAAAGATGCTGAAGCTACCTTTAAAGGTGGTGAAGAGTCGTTCTCAGCTTTTGTTCAAAAGAATATGGTATTGCCCAAATTGGCTAGATATTACGGAATAAATGCACAAGCAGATGTTGAAGTAAAGATAGATACAGCTGGTAATATTATTTCCACTCGCCCACTAACTGAAAGCATTGATCTGAACAGTGGAATTGACACTACTCAA
>MDTF01011103.1_pt1 | contig 13640 bp, 11 predicted proteins | sample 811191 | NCBI WGS metagenome assembly MDTF01 (sample SAMN05326649, study PRJNA326480) | marine metagenome | isolation source: seawater | place: Southern Ocean | collected 2011
TAATGAACCTGGTTTTTACAAAAAAAATCACTTTGGAATAAGAATAGAAAACTTAATCTATGTTAAAAAAAAAAGAAATAAATTAAAATTTGTAGATTTGACCTTAGCTCCAATTGATAAGTCGCTTATTGAAAAAAAACTCTTAACTACTTCTGAAAAAAATTGGCTTAATGCATACCATCTGAGAGTATTTAAAAATTTAAATCGATTTATGAATAAATTTGAAATGATTCAGCTTAAGCAGGCTTGTTCAAATATTTAAGAACTTATACCAATCACTCTCAGAAATAATACTAATGCCTAATTCTTTGGATTTTACTATTTTAGATCTTATAGGTTTATTATTTCCTGTAACAAGAATATTTAATTTTTTTGATACTGAACTAAGTACTTTGCCTCCATTTTCTTCAACTAAGGATTTTGCCTCAGATCTGCTAATCTTTTCAAACCCACCTGTAAACATTATTGTTTTACCGCTTAATTTTCCATTTTTATTTAAAGTTTTAGAATTTTCTATTTTCAATTGTTTGACTAGAATTAATATAATTTCATTATTTGATTTATTGGAAAAAAAATTTTCTAAAGATTTTAATTGAGCTGATCCAATTCCATCTAATTCATCAATATTTTTTAATAAATTTTTTCTTTTTGAGTTGTTGAGAAGTTCAACAAACCTTTCAATAGAAATAAAAAAAACACCAAGTAGTTTTGCGTTTTCTTCTCCTATGTGTCTAATGCCAAGTGAATAAATAAATTTATCTAATGATATAGATGAAGATTTCTTTATTGCATTTTTCAAATTGTCAGATGATAGTTGGCCCCAACCGTCTAAATTTTTAATTTTAGCATAATCTAATTTAAAAATATCTGATGGTGTTTTGATTAATTTTAAATCCCAAAATAAATCTATAACTTTTTTTCCTAAACCATCTATATTAAAAGCATCTTTTGAAACAAAATGTTTTAATTTTTCTTTTGCTATATGCTGACATTTGTATTCTTTATCTAAACATCTTCTTACAGCATCTATTTTTTTTGTATTATTATTCACTTCTTTTATTGTTTGAGATCCACAAGATGGGCATTTAGTTGGAAAAATATATTTTGGTAGGTTTTTTTTTCTTTTATTAAAGTCAACTGATACTATTTGTGGAATTACATCACCCGCTCTTTGAATACTTACATAATCTCCAATTCTAATATCCTTTCGAATTATTTCTTCTTCGTTATGTAGTGTTGCGTTAGAAACAACTACTCCACCAACTGTTACAGGCTCTACTTTAGCCACAGGTGTTAGTGCACCTGTTCTTCCTACTTGAATAATGATGTCCACAACTCTAGTTGTAGCTTTAACAGATGAGAATTTATAAGCTATTGCCCATCTTGGAGAATTAGAGGTATTACCTAATCTAGCCTGTAGATTAAGATCGTTAATTTTTACAACTAGTCCATCAATATCATAATCTAAATTTGACCTAATCTTTTCTATTTTATTATGCTGATTTTTTATCTCTTTGATATTTTTTGCTAAGTAATTGTGAGAATTAGTTCTGAACCCCCATCTATTAATTTTTTTTAAAAAATCACTTTGGTTTTTAAAAGTAAACTGTTCCACTTCCCCAAAAGCATATGCAAAAAATTGCAAGGGTATTTTTTCAGTTACAGTTGAGTTTTTTTGTCTTAGTGAACCTCCTGCAGCATTTCTAGGATTTGCAAATTTATCTTTGATTTCTTCAAAATCTTTCTTTCCAATATAAACTTCACCTCTAATTTCTAAAATTCTTGGAACATCTATTCCTGTAATTTTCTTAGGTATTTGTTTAATTGTTTGAAGATTTTCAAGTATGTCTTCTCCAGTTGTACCGTCTCCTCTGGATAAGCCTTTGACTAATAAACCATTCTCATATGTTAAAGACGCTGAGATTCCATCTATTTTTGGTTCTAAAGAAAAAGCTAAGTTTAACTTTTTGTTATTTAAAAAATTATTAATTTTTTTTATAAAATCTTCTATATCGCTAATATTAAATGCATTAGCTAATGACAGCATGGGCTTAGCATGTTTTATTTTGGTAAATTTTGACGAGGGCTTAAAACCTACAATATTATTAATTGAACCATGTTTTCTTAAAGAATTGTCGATTTTCTCTAATTCAATAATTTCTTTTTTTAAATTATCATACAAATGATCGGTAATAACTGGGGAATCTTTTTCATAATAAAACTTGTTGTATTTTTTTAAAAGCTTTATTTTTTTAAGATAATCTATAGTTATATTATCTTTACTCTTAGACATTTAATTTAATTAAGTATTTTCTTAATAGTTCTTTTTATCAATCCATTATTTTTTTTTTTATTTACTTTTTTAGGTACTTTATAGGACTTGTTCAGTATCTTATAAGATTGGGTGTACCATTCACTAGAATTATAATTATACCCAAGTATTGCAGCAGCAGCTTTTGCTTCCTCTATTAAGCCAATCCTATAGTAAACTTCTACCAACCTATGTAACGCTTCTTCTATAAAAACAGTTTCAGAATAATCATTAATTATAACTTTTAATCTATTTATTGCCGAAATCCATTTTTGCGTTGTTATGTAGTATTTTGCTACATACATTTCTTTAGCTGCAAGTTGATTATTTATTAAATCCATTTTAAATTTTAAATCTAATGAATACTCAGTTTCTGAAAAATTTTTTAAAAAATATTCAATTTTTTCTTTTGATTTAATGAGCGGATTAATATCTTTTTTTTCATCTAAAATTTGTTCGTATAAAGAAATTGCAATTAAATAATGTGCATAGGCTAAATTTTTATCTGCTGGATATTGACTGATAAATCTCTCTAAATTAGCAGTTGCCTCAGGGTAAAAGTTTATCATATACAAACAGTAGCTAGACATTAATGATGCCTTTGCTGAAAAATTAATTTTTGGTAAGATTGGTTCTGCTTCTGAAAATTTCTTAGATGCTAAAAAATATTGTCCTGAGTTCATGGCATCTACAGCTTCTTTGTAGATTACAAAAGATTTTTCTTTGTCAGCTGGAATATTTAATTCTAGCTCTTCTTTGGAGCAGGATGTAATTAAAAAAATTATTAGAATTGAATAAATGAATTTTTGATACATTGCATTACTCATATCAAAATTAATTAATTTGGTAAATTTTTAAAGATTCTAAGCGTTGACTGCCAGCTTGTTTGTTGATGTTTTTAAATAATTTTTTACAGATATGTGTTCTTCTACTTCATAAATAACAAAATTTGATCTATCCTTAAAAATAGATCTAAGAAATAAATTGCTTAAGCTATGCCCGCCTTGTGTGCATTTTACACTTCCCAGAATACGATAGCCTGATAATAAAAAGTCTCCCGCTAAGTCTAAAATTTTATGATTAACAAACTCTTTACTATTTCTAAGTCCTTCGGCGTTTAAAATTTTATCATCTTTAACAACTACTGCATTATCTAAAGATCCACCTTTAGCCAATCCAATCTTTTTTATTTCTTCTATATCTTCAAATAAACAAAAAGTTCTTGAGGTATATACATCTGTTAAATCACTATCCGCAAAATCAATCTGATTACTCTGTGTGCCTATTAAGTTGTTAGTATAAACTAACTGAAAATCTACTTTAAGACTGTTTTTATTAGGTTCTATTGATATTTTTTTTTCGTTTTCTTTTAATTCAAATTTTTTTATAATTTTTAGAAACTTTCTTTTAGCATTTAATTTTTTAGTTCCAACGGTATTAATAGTTTCAACAAATTCTTTAGAAGAACCATCCATAATTGGAACTTCAGAATTATCGATTTCTATTAAAGCATTGTCTATCCCCGTAATATAAAGAGCTGCTAATAAATGTTCTACAGTTGATATGGAAACTTTAAATTTATTTTGAAGAGTTGTACAAAGTTTGGCAGAACTTACGTTCTCAAAACTAGCTTTTATAGTGTTATTCTTGTTAAGATCTGTTCTTTTAAAAACTATTCCATGATTTTCAATTGCAGGAAGAATTTTCACTTCAGTTTTAACACCGCTATGTAAACCTATACCTTTAAATATAACTTTTTCTATAATTGTTTTTTGAAAAACATTAGACATACAATGCTTATACAAAGAAAAGTAATTTCAACTAAAACAAATAATGTTTCAGAAAAATACAGTCTATCTAACTAAATAATCTTGAAAAAAAAGAAGAAATTATTGATTTCTTTGTCTGAATGACTGGTATTGCTTCTTTCTCCCATCCTTTGCCAATTAATTCAGCAGTACCATTTAAAATAGACAATGAACAATCTTCTATGTTTTCACCAAAAACAAGTTGAGGATCAATAAATTTGTTTTTCTGAAGAGCAAATTGAATATTTTTAAAATACTCAAATTTTTCGATATTTATATAAATATTATTATTGTTTTGTCTAAAATAATTTAAATTTGTATTTTTTTCGTAACATACATCAATTAGTTCATCTAAGCGCGCAGTAGTTATATCTAAAATTAGCTGGTGTTTAATTTTTCGATAAGGAGATTCAAAGAAAAAAATTTTGTCTACACAAGACTCTTCGTTGCTTTCTAAAACTTGTTTTAAATTAATTGTTTTTAAGAAAAAAATAACTTCTTTAATTGTTAAGGAGCAAAGTTTGGAGATATCTTTAACAATTATATCCATACCAAAATTAAAGTCTTGAGTAAAAACATAAGATTTATTTTTGAATAAAGAAATATTTGTTCTATTGTCTTCTAAGGTAATGGTTGTAAAGTTTTTGGTATTTTGATTTTTTAATAAAAAATTTATTCCACATACAAAAGATTTTAAAATTATACGATCTATATTAATTCCACAACTATTAAAAGTTAATTTTATATTTTTAAGTACATTTTTATTTACTAAAAAAAAAGTCATATTTTGATTATAGAATTCTCCAAAAAGACCTATTGGTAAATTTTCTAGATTATCACTGTCTAAAGAAAAACTAGAGTTAAAAAGATGTACTAAAGAATGTTTGTTCTCGTTTGAAGTGATCATTTTTTTTATATCATTCAATATAAAAGTTATATCTTCTTTTGAAATTTGAGATCCGTTTAATTTTTTATAACCGCTAATATTTAAACAATTAACATTATTGGGATTGATAATTACTGATGCAGTCGAAAATAAATAGTCTAATTCATCCTCAATAAAATTTATATTTTTTTTAATTAATTGGGAGACATGTTCGGTGTCAACTATTCTTCCATTTTGAATTCCTTCGGAATCTATGGTGATATTTTTAATTAATTTGTAATTTTTTTTTTCATTGAAAGATATTATATTGAATACAATTTTATTATCGTCGAGACTAATGATTAAATAAGGTTTGTTTAATTTCATATTACTGCAAGATTAATTGATCTTTGATCCTATAATCAAATATTTTATATTTAGTGAAACTAGAGTTATTTAAAACAGAATCTATTTCCATTAAAATTTTTTTATAATTATTTTCTGGTAGCTTAATAATTTTACCATCTTGAAGTGTAATATCCCATCTGCCTACATCAAAATAATAAAAAGCTTTTATTCTACTAATATTAAAATTACTTTTTTCAAGTACATTAAATAAAGAGTTAAAATTGTTATGATTGCCAAAAATTGTAGGTAAGTTTTCAAAAATTTTTAGTTCTATGTATTTAATTTTTTTACCTTCTTTTGTTAAATAATATCTCTTTTTTTTTATTACTTCAGTAACAACAGGTATGTTTTCAGATATTAAAATTTTTAAAGTATTTGGGTATTTTTTTCTTAATTGTATGCTTGATATAAAATCATATTTATTAGTAATTAAAATAATTTTACTTTCATTTAGAAAAAACAAACTTGTATTTCTTAAAAATTCTAATTCATTTTTAAGTTTTATTAAATTAACAGCAAATGTTTCTTCAATTATAATTTTTTTTATAGGGAAAATAACACTAAAATTTTTTTTCTGCTCATTAAGATTGTATGACGTAAAAATAATAAAAAAAAATATTAATAAGAAAAAGTTATTTTTTTTAATCATCTATTAATACTTGCATCGTCAATTATTTTTTTAACAAGATTTTTAAATGATATACCTGAATGCCTCGCTATTTCTGGAACTAAGGATAAATCTGTCATGCCTGGTTGGGTGTTTATTTCTAATAAAAAAAACTTATTATTCATAAATTTAAAATCAGATCTAGTAACACCACGACATTTTAGAGCGTTATGTGCTTTTCGCGCCAAGGCTAAAACTTCTTTGTATTTTTTATTTGATAAATTTGCTGGCATTAAATGTAGTGTTTTAGCAGATTTATAATATTTAGCTTTGTAGTCATAAAATTTTCTTTTAGGTTTTAATTCTATTGCTCCCAAAGAATTTCCATTAATAACAGCAACTTGTATTTCTTGACCACCAATAAATTTTTCAACTACGAGTGTTTTGTATTTTTTTATTAATTTATTTGCTTCTTTTTTTAACTCAGTAAAATTTTTACATAATTTTACACCAATGCTTGACCCCTCATTGGATGGTTTCAAAACTAGTGGATACGTAAGATTTGATTTAGAAATATTTCTTTCATTTAAAACATTAAGATAGTTGATTGAATTCAATTCAATAAAGTTAGGTGTCCTAATTTTATTTTTTTTAAATTCTTTTTTTGAAATTATTTTATCCATAGCATTCATAGATGACAATATACCTGAGTGTGTATATGGAATCTTAAAGTATTCATAATAACTTTGAGCTATACCGTCTTCACCATCTCTACCATGTAAAGCGTTAAAGATTAAATCCACTTTGTAATTTTTAATTTTTTTAAAATCTTTTTTTGCTGGATCAAAATTTATAACTTTGTGCTTCAAGCTTTTAATAGCAACTGAACATGCTTTGCCTGATTTTAAACTAATTTCTCTCTCACTAGATGTTCCTCCGCTAACTACTAAGATTGTTTTATTTTTCATTTTATTTTAATTGTTATAACCGATTATTTTTATTTCTAATTCTAAATTAATTTTAGTTTTTTTGTATACTTTTTCTTTAACTTTATTTATTAATTCCTCTAGTTCTTTTGATGTGGCTTTTCCGTTGTTGACAAAAAAATTACAGTGCTTCTCAGATATTTTTGCATTCCCTACTTTTAGATTTTCACATTTTGCCTCTTTGATTAGCTCCCATGCTTTTTTGTTTTTAGGATTTTTAAAGGTGCTTCCACATGTTTTAATTTGATTTGGTTGTGAAATTTTTTTTTCTTTAAGCATTGACTTTTGTTTTTCTTCAATTTTTTGTTTCAATGATTTTTTGCCAATTAACTTAACACTTGTGACAAGTAAATTTTCATCTAGATTACTACTTCTGTAAGAAAATTTAATATCTTTAGCTTGAATTCTTTTTTTGTGACCTTGAATATCAATTACTTCTATTGAGTGAAGTATTTGTGAAATATCATTGTCATAACAACCAGTGTTCATTTTTACAGCTCCACCGATTGAACCTGGAATGCACGCTAAAAACTCTAGCCCAGCCAATGAGTTCTCCATTGCAAAATCAGCAACTTTTTTATCAGATGTTGCTCCGCCTACGTCTATTATTTTTTCTGATTCTAAGTTTGTGTAAGAAAAAGCTGAGCCTAATTTTATTGTAATACCTTTAATTCCTCCATCACGTATAAGTGTATTCGAACCGGCACCTATAACTGCAAATTTTTGTGGTTTAAGTTTTTCTAATAAAAAAAAAATATCTTCTATGCTGTTTGGTTTAAAAAAAATATCTGCGGGACCCCCTAGATTAAACCAACTATAGTTAGATAATTTCTCATCAGTTAAGATTCGTTTACCAAATTTTTCCTTCAATACATCTGTAGCTATCTTCATAGATTTTTTTTAAAGTTATGCATCCAACTTGAAATAGAACCAGCTCCCATACCTATTACTATTTCGTCATTTATTAGATTTTTTCTAAAATATTTTATGATATCTAATTCATTTTCAACAATAATTACTTGGACTTTAGAAAAATTTGAAATCGATCTAGCAAATTTAATTTTACTATATTCTTTATCTACTGATTCCCCTGCTGCATAAACTGGGCAAAGTATTAGTTGATCTGTTTGTTTAAAGCACAATGCAAATTCTGATTTTAAAATTCTTATTCTTGAGTATCTATGGGGCTGGAATATTGTGATAATTTTTCTTTTAGGTGCCACCTTTCTAAATGCTTCTAGTATAGATTTTATTTCTGTAGGATGGTGCGCATAATCATCATAAAATTCTACTTTATTTTTTTTAAACACTTTTGTTAATCTTCTTTGCACACCTGAAAAACTTTTTAAGGCCTTTTTAATAACTTTTATTTTTAAACCTAAGTTTAAACACAAAGCTATTGCCGCTGTAGCATTAAGAACATTATATTTACCAATTAGTTTTAACGAAATATTCTTTATGTATAAATTTTTTGGACCAATATTTATGATCTTTAAATCAAACATTGTATGGTCAATTTCATACCTTGGGTTACAAATTTGATAATTAGATTTCTTATCAAATCCATATGTAAAATAATTTTTAGTTTTTATTTTTTTTAGTATTTTTTTTATACATGGATCGTCTAAACAAAGAAAAGCTTTGCCAATAGGTGGTGTTTTCTCAATAAATGTTATGAACGCATTTACTAAATTATCAAAGCTTTTGTAAAAATCTAAATGTTCTTTATCCACATTTGTTACAATAGAATAATTAATTGGCACTTTTAAAAAACTACCATCAGACTCGTCTGCCTCTACAATAGCCCACTCACCTTTACCTAGTTTAGCATTATTTTTTAATGAATTAATTACTCCACCATTAATAATTGTTGGGTCTAATTTTGCCTTAGAAATAATTTTTGCGACAAGTGATGTAGTGGTTGTCTTACCATGCGATCCCGTAATAATTATATTTTTTTTTAAATCAATTATATTTGCTAACATTTCAATACGATCGTAAGAGGGTATTTTTCTTTTTTTTGATTGAGATAGTTCAGTATTATTTTTTTTTATTGCTGATGACTTAACTATAATTGTTGCATTTAAAATATTTTTTTTAGAGTGTCCTTTAAAAATTTTAATACCTAATTTTTTACAATTATCTATATTTTTATTTATATTTATGTCACTACCTTGAACATTAAATCCCATAGTTTTCATTATTTGTGCCAGTCCGCTCATACCTATGCCACCTATACCTATAAAATGTATAATGTCTTGTTTTCCTATTTGAACTTTATTCATTTTTTAAATTCTTAATTACTCTATTAATTTTTAAAAAAACTTCTTTATCAGAATGTTCTTTTTGTTTTTTAATTATTTTATTTAATAATTTTTTATCTTTATAAAATGTTTTTATCAAAGGAAACAACTTTTCATTGACTTCCGTCTCTTTAACCGAAAAACTATATCCCTTTTTCTCAAAATAGGCTGCATTTTTATCTTGATGTGAATCAGCGGCGTAAGGATATGGAATAGAAATAAAAGGTATATTACAGTTAATCAGTTCTGCTGTGATAGATGAACCAGATCTAGTAATAACTAACTCAGTTTTTGTAAAGTATTTCGAAATGTTATTAGTAAAATTAAATAATTCAAAATCAAAATTTAAGTTTTTATATATTTTATTAAGTTTATTAGTTTGTGACTCGACACATTGTTGAAATATTTTTATCTTAATATTTTCTTTTTTACATTGTTCAAATACTTTAGGTAAAAACTCTCCAAAAGATTTTGCTGCTTGGCTACCACCAATAACTAGGATATTTAATACTTTTGTTGAAAATTGACTATTTTTTTTGAAATTTAAAATTTCTTCCCTAATAATATTTCCAGTAACAATTACTTTATGATCATATTTTTTTTCAATACCAATAAGATCTTTATATGAAACAAAAACTTTAAAAGCAAATGGGAGTAAATATTTATTACTTTTTCCTATTTGAATATTATTTTCGTAAATAATAAATGATATATTTAATGTTCTAGCTGCTAAGCAGACGGGAAAAGAGGCGTGTCCGCCCATGCCAAATACTATTGTGGGTTTTGCTTTGTATAAAATTATTAAAGATCTTACGTATGAAAAAAAAATTATGAATACTGAAAAAAGTAAATTAATTATATTTTTTTTAAAAATAGTTGCAGAGTTATTTAATATTAATTTTATATTTTTATGTTTGTCTAGATATTTTAATCCTCTCTTGTCAGTTATAATTTCAACTAGATAATTATTCTTAATAAAGTTTTTTGCTAAACTATATGCTGGAAAAATATGCCCACCTGTACCTCCTGTAGCAATTATGATTTTCGTCTTACTAGTAGCTTTCATTTAAAAATCTTCTTCTTGTAAAATTTAATATAATACCTGCAAGAATAGCACTTCCAATCATAGAAGAACCTCCATAACTTAAAAAAGGTAACGTCATACCTGTTGTTGGCAGCAAGCTAATATTTACTCCTATATGAATAAATGTTTGAAAAATTAAAAGAGTAGCAAGTCCAGAGAGAGAGATTTTAATAAATTTTTCATTTTCTGATAGTGCAAACTTAATAATCCTGAATGAAATATACAAAAATATACATATTAAAATTACAGAAATAATTGACCCATACTCTTCTGCAATTACAGAAATAATATAATCAGTATGAGCTTCGGGTACACGATATTTTAAATTCCCCTCACCCATACCCTGACCTGTTAGACCTCCTTCTCTGATGGCATCTAGAGCGCTATTAGATTGAAAACGATCCCCTTTTGTTGGATCAAAAAAAGTCTCTATACGTCTAAATATATATGAAAACTTATCAGGAAAAATAAAAAGTAATCCTGCTACAGATGCAAATGTTAGACTAAAAAGGCTAAATATATAAATTAGTTTTATTCCTGAAATAAAGACAATAGCTGACCAAGATAAAATTAATAATATAGTTTGACCAACATCTGGTTGGTTTAATAGAATAATACACGGTATGGTTAGCACAAAAAAACTAAATAAATAAGAGCCGTTAGAAGTATTATGATTCTCTCCAGATAAGATATTGGCAATAATGACAATAAAAAAAGGTTTTACAAATTCTATAGGCTGAAAACGAAAAAATAATAAATTTAACCATCTTTTTGACCCTTTTATTTCTACCCCAACAATTAAAACTAAAACTAAAGAAATTAATGCGATAATAAAAATAGGAATTAAAATTTTTTTAAAAAAATCTAATTGAATACAGGAAATCAAAATCATTAAAAAAATTGCTGATATAGCAAAAAACAAATGTTTTGAAAAAAAAAAAATAATAATCTTTATTCAATCTTTCTCCAGCTAAGGATGAGGTGGAAGAAAATGAAAAGAAAATGCCCAAGATAAATAATAGTAAAAAGCTTAAAAATATAGCCTTGTCTATATTTCTCCAATAATTTTTTACATTTTTTTTAAAGAAATTTTTTAGCATAATCTTTAATTATTTTTTTAAATTCGTTTCCTCTGTCTGCAAAGTTGTTAAACTGATCATATGAGGCACTTGCAGGACTAAGTAAAACAGTGACATTGTTATTTTTAATTAAAAGTAATTCCTTAAAAATATCTTTAATCGCATTTTTTAAAGTAAAAGATATTTTATATTTTATTTTTTTTGTTAATTTTTTTTTAAAATAAGATGTTTTTTTTCCAATAATAAAAGATTTTATTATATTTGAACTTATTCCTTGAAAATCAAATTTGTCTCTAATTTTAGGTAAGCCTCCAAAAATCCAAAAAATATTTTTATTATTTCTTAATGCATATTTTGTAGAATCAAAACTTGTCGCCTTAGAATCATTAATAAAAGTTATTTTATTTTTCTTTAAAAATACTTCATGTCTATGAGGCAATCCTTTAAAATTACTTACTGCCTTGAGAAAAATATTTTCCTTAATATTAAATATTTTAGATATTTCGTACACAAATTCTAGATTTTCTATATTAGGTTCAGAAGTTAAATAATTATTAATGATTCTCTTCTTAATTGAATTGTTTAAAGAATTTTTTTTAATAATCTTTAATTTACTTAAGTAATTACTTTTGTGAAAAAACTTAATAAGTTTTTTACTATTCAATAGAGCAATGTCATTGATATCTTGTTTCGAAAATATTTTAAATTTAGAATTTTTGTAATTATTTATTGTGTTGTGCCAGTCCAAATGATCCCTGCTAATGTTTAATATTGCTGCAAAATTGGGTTTTATAAACTTTGTGTGTGACAACTGGAATGAGGATGCTTCTATAATTATTAAAGATTTTTTTTTTATTGTTAAGTCTAGTATAGGTTTACCGATGTTACCACCAAGTTGCGCATCCAATCCATTTGTTTTGAATATATGTTCAATTAATTTACATACTGTTGATTTTCCATTAGTGCCCGTTATTACAATGGATTTTATAGGTATTTTTTGCATATAAAATAAATCTAAATCAGTAATTATTTTTTTTTTATTTCTGTATAGATTTAATTTAAATTTTGTTTTTTGAATATTAATTCCAGGACTAATTACAATGTAATCTACTTCGTCTAATTTTTTTTTAAATAATTTAAATTTTTTTTTATCTCCTTTATTTTTTTTATCATCCCATACATAAATTTTTTTTACATTTTTTTTTTTTAAAAAATTAAAAGTTGAATTGCCTGACAAGCCAAGTCCGTACACTGCGTAGGAATTATCTTTTATAGATTTTGATATTTTCATTAATTATCGCAATTTTAATGTAGCCAAACCAATTAATGCTAAAATAATTGCTATAATCCAAAATCTTATTACGATGGTAGATTCTGGCCAACCTTTTTTTTCAAAATGATGATGAATTGGAGCCATCATAAAAACTCTTTTACCAGTTAGTTTGAAAGATAAAACTTGTATAATAACTGAGACGGTTTCAAGAACAAAGAGACCACCTATTATTGCTAAAACTATTTCATGTTTAACTATGATCGCCACAGCAGCTAGAGAGCCACCTAAAGATAGTGATCCAGTATCTCCCATAAATATTTTTGCTGGCGGTGCGTTGTACCAAAGAAATCCTAAGCACGAGCCAAAAATAGCACCACAAAAAATGCTTAACTCTCCTGCATTTTGAACATAAGGAATTTTAAGATACTCTGCAAAAATTGTATTGCCAACAACATAACTTATAAGGGTGTAAGATAAGGCAACAAGCATTACTGGTACCGTTGCAAGACCATCTAAACCATCTGTTAAATTCACGGCATTAGATGCACCTACGATAACAAAAAGGGAAAATGGTATAAAAAAAATTCCCATGGGTAAAATTAAGTTTTTAAAAAATGGAAAATATAAATTATTTAAAAATTGATGATCGGAATGAGCAGATAAAATATAAATTGCTATTAAACTAATTATAATTTGACCTAAAAGTTTTAGTTTCGAGTTCAATCCTCTAGAATTTTTTTGTTTAATTTTTAATAGATCGTCAATAAAACCTAAAAGACCTAAACTTATAGAAACAAAAATTACTGTTAAAACATATGTATTGTTTAAGTCTGCCCATAGAAAAGTTCCTAAAAAAATACCTAATATAATAATTAAACCTCCCATTGTAGGAGTTCCTGATTTTTTTATTATATGA
>MDTF01009598.1_pt1 | contig 13638 bp, 13 predicted proteins | sample 811191 | NCBI WGS metagenome assembly MDTF01 (sample SAMN05326649, study PRJNA326480) | marine metagenome | isolation source: seawater | place: Southern Ocean | collected 2011
GGAGTTCAAATCATTGAAATTGAAACTCCTAATAATAAAGAGGACTTAATTAGATTTAAAGATAACTATGGAAGAGAGAAAAAACCTTATGAAAACAAAAAAAATATGACTGAACTTCCTAAAGATTGCCTAAAAATAAGTAAAAAAACTAAAAACCTTAAGTTTAAAAATTTTAAATTTAAAATTAAGAAATATAAAAAAATTTCAAAGAATAGCTTGGCAAGTAAAAAAGAAATTTACGCTATTTTAGATGGTGGATTGGGACAAAACTCAAAAAATCTTGTATTAGCTCCCGGAGACATTGTAAGAACAGATACAATCAAAAAACTTAGTAGCTCATTTAAACCAGCTCCCTTTATAACAGTGTTGAGCATTTCTTTATGCTAAGTTTTAATCAAAAAATTAATATTTTTAAAACTGCCTCTCTATGTAGAAACTTTGAAGAAGAAACGTTTAAACATGCAAAAGAGAAGAAAATTAAAATTCCTATTTATTTATCAGCAGGTCAAGAATACATATCTTCGACAATATCGAGCTTAACTCAAGAGCTGAAAATTAATCCCCTGATATTTGGTCAACACAGGTGTCACTCAATTTATATTTCTTTTGGAGGAAATATAAGCAAACTTATTAATGAGTTACTTGGATCAAGCCAAGGTTGCACATACGGAATGGGAGGATCTGCCTCAATTCATTCAAAGAAAATCAATATGTATGGACACGATGGACATATGGGGACCCAAGCACCTATTGGAGTGGGCGCATGTTTTGCCTCAAAGAAACCTACTATAGTTTTTTTAGGTGACGCATCTGCAGAGGAAGACTATGTGCTCGGTGCATTAGGTTGGGCATCAACAAAAAATTTACCTATAGTTTTTATTATCGAAGATAACAATTTGTCTATATTAACAAAAAAAAAAATAAGAAGAAATTGGCACATGCACGATGTTGGCAAGGCATTTAAGATTAAAAGTTACGACATCAAGGATAGTCCTGAGGAAATTTATAAACATAAAAGTAAATTTTTTAAACAGCCATTATTATTGAACATAAATACAAATAGAATATTTTGGCACTCTGGAGCGGGGCAAGATTCAGACAAAACATTTGACAGATATAAAAATGAAATGAAAAAATTGGGTAAAAAAGCTGAAGATATTGATCAAAATAATAAAAAGAAAATTGCAAAACTATGGCAAAATCACTTAGAGAAACAATTAAAGAGATAACAAGAACTCACCTTAGAAAAAATAAAGGCATTGTTTTAGGACAATGTTTAACTGCTGTCGGATGGGTTGGTGGCACCTTACCAAAACTATATGAAAAAGATGGAATGATAGAATTATCCATGGCAGATGTAGCTGGTGGAGGCATAGTAGTGGGTGCAGGCCTTATGGGCAAAAGACCTATTTACGTAATAAGGTATCAAGGGTTCAATTGGTATAACGCGCCAATAATTCTAAATTATGCCTGCAAATCAAAAGAAATATGGAAAGTGCCGTGTCCAATATTAATCAGAGGAATTGCAATGGAAGGAGGAATTGGTCCAGTGGCCGGGTCTTCACATCATTCACTTTATTTTCGTATGCCTGGGATAACTATTTTTAGCCCAATGAGTCCGCAGGAATATAAATTTATCTATAAATATTTTTTAAAGAACGATGATGTTATTTATGTTTCTGAGCATAGAAGTAGTTTTGACAATACACTAGCATTAACTGATAAATTACATGGTAGATGTGATATTGTAATTTTTGCAATTTCGATCACTAGATTTGAAGTGACAGAAGTAAAAAAAATATTAAAGAAAAAAAATATAAATGTTGGAGTTGCAAATATTTTTTGGATAAAACCATTTAAAATAAAAAGTCTTTGGATAGATAAACTTAAACAGTCAAAATACGGAGGCTTAGTTCTTGATGATGATTATGATTCTGGAATTGCAAAATCAATTGCAAACGACTTGAATTTAAAATCTGGAAAAAAGGTTTTCACGCTGGGATTAAAGAACAAAAGTGCCGGAGCTTCAAAACAAAAAGATAATCTTCCCCCGAATAGTAAAGAAATAATTAAAAAAATTGAATCTATAATCGCTTTAATTTCTAAGAAATAAAAAATAACACAAAGCAGAATAAGATATTAAATCAAAATTATTAGATTTTTTTAACATATTTTTTAATTTTCTAACGTTAAAAAAATTCAACTTTCCAACACCAATTTCTTCGACAACATTTTTGGAATAATCTTTATCTTGACTTCTAAGTTTTGCCTCAAATACTGCTAATTTTGTTTTGATTAAGCTATGGATTGGGTAAAATTCACAAATTTTTTTAAAATCTTTTTTTTGAAAATTTATTCCTATTTCTTCTAAGACTTCCCTTTTAATAGAAAGTTTCACATCTTCGTTATGATTAGAAAACCCTTGAGCTAGCGCGTAAAAATATCTCTTGGCTATTGGGCTATATATTTTCATTAAACCAATCTTGTTATTTTTTGTCAAAACGCAACATACGCCACCATAAACATTTCCCCTAACTTCTATAGATAAATAATCTTTTATGCTCTCAGTTTTATTTTTAATTAAATTAGAATAGACAGTGTAAACTTGGTTTTTGAATATTAATTTTTTTTTTTTTTACAGTATACATTACTTATAATTATGAAATATTTTACACTTGGTAAACAAAAATTATCAAAATATTGTCTCGGAACATGGTCACTAGGCGGACAGTTAAAAAATAACTTATCTTATGGAGATATAAGTGAAATTGAATCCCATAAACTACTGAAATATGCTTTTAGTAGAGGAATTAACTTTTTTGATACTGCGAATGTTTATGGTTCAGCAGAAAAAAGATTAGGTGAGGTTTTCAAAAATATTAGAAAAAAAGTATTTATTGCAAATAAAGTTGGGTGCGTATCTTTCCAAAAAAAACTAAATTTTTCAACTAAGATAATAAAAAAACAACTCGATCAATCTATTAAAAATTTAAATACTAATTATCTTGATCTTGTTCAGCTTTACGATCCTGATCCAAATGATAAGAATCTAAAACAATGTGTAAACTATTTACATAGAAAAAAAGAGGAAGGTGTTATTAGATTTATTGGAATAAGCCTAAGGCAACCTGAGGATTATATTCAGTTAAGAAAACTTTATAATTTTGATGCTGTCCAATGTAATTTTAATGTACTTGACCAGCGAGTTCTTAACTACGAGATACTCAAACTACTAAAAAAGGACAAAGTAAAAATTTTTGCTAGAACAATTTTAAACTTTGGTATTTTTACCAATGAATTTGTTGACAACAATATAAAATTTAAAAAAAATGACCACAGGTATAAATGGAACGTAAAGCAGATTTTTCTTTGGAAAAAACATATAAAAAAATTAAAAGATGTTTCTAGTAGACCTATTGAAAATACTTGTTATCGCTTTTGCAATTCATTTAATATGTCGTCATTAATATTCGGGAGTAATTCAAAAAAGCATATTGATATTGCTATTAATAATAATAATAAAAAATTAAATAAGGAAGAGCTAAATAAAATTAGTTATATCTATAAAGTTTTTTCTAAAAACGTAATGTTAAAACCTAAAATACCTATAAAGCAATAACAACCTACTTAAATTACATAGGAAAGCTATCGCCTTTAAACTTAGAAGAATTTTTTATATCTGAGAAATTTTCTTCATTTTTATCATTTTCATTTAATTCTTTAATACCACACAGATATTTACCACTTCTATGGCCATACCAAATAACTTCTCGCATCCAGTCTTGAGTGTTATCAAATTTCATATCCGATCTAATAATTAAAAATTTATTCTTTTTAGCAATAAATTTTGGTTTATTAAGTTTTAAAATTTGGTAATAATTTTCTAATATGTTAAAATTTTCTTCATAAACCTCGTCTTTTTGATCTTTTGGTAGCCTCATCAGTTTTCTATTTAATTCTAAGCTTTCTTCAAAAATTTTCTTAGTTAGACTAGATTTACAAAATTTAACAAAGTGTTCTTTTAATTCCTCATAAAATAAGTCTAATTTTTGATCTAAAACTAATTTGATATATTCAAACTCACCTGGTGGCCAATATATGTCTAAGTAGCCTTCTTTGTATAAAAATTCACTTTTCCCTTTGGCAATTTGTTCTGAATGTTCTTGCAAACTATTTTTTATTTTTTTTAAAGTCTTATATTTGTCGCTATTAATTAAAAAATGCTCAAATAATTCTCTAAATTCTATTTTTTCAAGAGAGTTTAAAACCATTAATGGTATTTGCGCTATCTTATTAAAATAAAGGAACTCAGCAACAGATGCGTAGACTCTTGTTTTTTTCCAATCATTAAAAGATAGAGTTCTTGTTGAGATTACTAATTGTTGACTTTCATAAATGGCATCTTCTGGCGTTTCATCTAGTGAACCATGTACATTTACTATTGGCCCACCTACTGTTTTTATTTCATCTCTTTTTATGTTTTCAGGTTCGGCCATTTCTGCGTTAGGTAAAATAGATAAATTATTAAATTGAATTCTATTGTGTTGCCCTGATTGGATTACACTAGAAACTCCATTAGCAAATGAATCATAAGTGTCACCTGGTAACGCTAGAATAAATTCTGTGTAAGTTGCTATGCCATCTTTAGTAAATTTTTTTTGTAAATCCTCGTAATCTTGAGTAGAAATGTTATCTCTTTTAATTGTTTCCAAAGTATGTGGGTCAACACTTTGCATGGCAAGTGTGACACCCTTGCTAAGACCAGTATCTGCGAGTAATTTTTGAACTTTGTAAGCTCTTTCCCTAGCATTTTTTGTATTTTGAACTGACAAAACATGAGGATAACCATATTTTTTTTTATTTTCAGCAGCTCTCAAAGCTATGTCGTAATCTCTTGGTAATATGCCAAAATTTGCATCACAACAAAAAATAAACTCTACCTTGTTTTTTGAGAACCAATCTAGTTCATCATAAACTCGATCAAGATGCATTCTAGAAACCTTGCTGTTTGTTGCGGAACCCCAATCACAATACGTGCATGAAAATGGACATCCTCTATTTGTTTCCCAGCTCGCAAGCCATCTCTCATTTGGATTTTCTTTTATTAAACTATCAAACATGCCTGTTAAGTAAGGAGACGGAACTTTATCGAAATCTTTTAACCTTGGTAGATTAGGTGTATTTTTATAATTTTTATTTTTATCCAAAAAACTAATATTAGGTGTGTTTGCCAGATCATTATTAGGATACTCATCTAAAAGTTTAAGCGTTGACCTCTCACCTTCTTGGTGCGTTAGAATATCTATAAATGAATTTTTTTTTATATATTCTTCTGCTTTACCGAATTTATTGTCAGGAACAGAAGGTCCCCCAAATATAATAAATTTATTTTTGTCATATGCTTTTAATTTTTTAGCAATTGCTAACGAAATTTTTTCATTCCACACGTAAATACTAAACAAAACAACATCTCTATCTTTTAAATGATTAAAACACTCATCTAATAATTGCCTTTTGTATACAATACTATTGAAATCAAATTTTTTTGGGTTTTTAGAATTATGCAGCACAAAAGCATACAATAAACCTATTGAATAAGGCAGGTAAAATTGACCAGAAAACCCATTGTTAATTTGTGTTGCACCAATTTTAATTTTATCTTGTTTCATAAGTAAAATACTCTAATGGTTTATTATATATTTCTTTTTATGAAAACAATTTTAATTACTGGTGGTAGTCGAGGAATTGGCAAATGTGTTGTAAATCAAGCTATATTAAGCAACTATAAAGTAATTTTTACTTACAATAAAAATAAAAAGCTGGCAACCGAACTTTGTAAAAAATATAAAGATAAATGTGTCGCAGTTAAAGTTGATCTTGGACTAGAGGGTGATCGAAAAAAGCTATTTCAATTTATAAAAAAAAATAAGATTACTATAGATTGTCTTGTTAATAATGCAGCCTTTGATGTAAAAAAAAAAAAATTTAACAACATAAAAATGGCAGAAATAAAAAAAATTTACGAAGTTAATGTCTTCGCAGTTTACGATTTAATAAAACAATCTCTAAAATACATGAAGAATAAAAAAGAATGGAAATCAATAATTAACTTATCATCCACGGCTGCAAAGTTTGGAGGTCAATTTTTTACACATTATGCTCCCACAAAATCAGCAATAGAAAATCTAACAATTGGATTATCAAAAGAACTTTGCAAAGATAAAATTAGAGTAGTTTGTGTGGCACCGGGCGTTATAGACACAAAAATAGAAAATAGAAAAAATAAAGATGTTATAAAATCAATACCAAATTCTAGATTAGGAAAACCCGATGAAGTTGCTAAATTAATAATTTGGTTGGCCTCTGAATCTGCGGAATATATTAACGGAACAACGATAACAATATCGGGTGGAAGATAATTTTTTAGTTCAGAAAGTCTATTCTTCTCTTAGAGTTAAAACCAGGATCAAATTTTTCACCAAACGGCATATACCCTAACGACAGAAGAGGTCTTGAATCTCTGGAGTTATTATCCGATGACTCATGGACACATAAACCATGCATAAAAAGAACATCTCCTTTTTCTAAATTCATTTGAACGGGTTCCATCGGTAATTTTTTTTTAATCTCATTACCTGGTTTGCCATCTGTCTCTCTATAACTAATTTTATTTTCAGCGTCCAGAGAACCTAATTTGTGGCTCCCCGGATATAACTTAAGCCCACCATTTTTTTCGTTCATGTAGTTTAGAGGTATATTAATAGTAATATACAAACCGTTTTCATTTGCTAAATAGTTATTATCTTGATGTGGTTGCCATGCTTGCTTGCTATATTTTGTGTCCGGTTCCTTAAAAAAAATATTTGTTAGGAGTCCTGTCATTTGTCTTTGATACAGCCACTCTAAATAATTCACTATCTCAGGAAATTTTAAAAGTTGGGTATAATGTACGGCGACTTGTTTGATTTTTTGATAGAATAAAACTTTGTCTGATAAATTTTTGATAGAATTAAGTTTTTCAGAACATTGAGCGACTAGAAATTCTTCTCGATGAAGATGCATAATCTGAGCAAAATCATCGTTTGCAACCGTTCTAGCTAAAAGATTGCTATAATCACAATGTTCACTTGATATTAAATTCTTTAAAACTATAAAGCCATTTCTCCAATATTCATCAAAGTTGCTTTTAGTGTAGTTTCCAGTTTTTTGATATCGAGTTAACATTAGTTTATTTATTTTTTTAAGGATAATTTAGAATAGTTTAAAAAATGTTTTTTGTAAATCATTGATTAAATAACCACACTACATCTTTTTTATCTGCATATTGGTTGTTATTGCTGAATTTTTTTAAATCATAAGAAAAATGTCACCTTTATACTCAAAGGTAAAAATTTTTGTATAAAATTTATTTACATATGATATTATTTATTTTTGCTGAAAATTGCTTAAAATCATTGTCAATTCAGTATAAATTCAATTGTAAGGTAAAGTACATGAGCGCTAAATGTCAGAAAAATTCAAATTAATATTTAACGAGCAACAAAGAAGTGACTAATAACAAGTATAAGAAATAAAATTATAAAGATTTATAGTTATGAAAAATTTTTTAATTACAGGCGGTGGAGGTTACATAGGCTCAATGCTTTCCACTGAATTAGTAGGTCTTGGACATGCAGTTACAGTTATAGATCAATTAAAATATGACAAAGGTTCTTTAGACCATTTGTATTTTAATAAAAATTTTAAACTTATAAACGAAGATGTAAGAAATATAAAAATTTTAAAAAAATATATCGATAAAAATGAATTTATTATTCCTTTGGCGGCTCTAGTAGGTGCGCCATTATGTAAAAAATATAAAGAAGAGGCCATCTCTACAAATTTTAAAACAATAAAAAATATATTAAATGAACTGAATACAAAAAATAAGTTGATTTATCTAACTACTAATTCTGGCTATGGTATTGGAGAAAAAAATAAATATTGTGACGAAAAAAGTCCATTAAAGCCCATATCTTTATACGGTCAAACCAAGTGTGACGCCGAAACTGAAGTTATGAAGTTTAAAAACACAATAAGTTTTAGACTGGCAACAGTATTTGGAGCAAGTTACAGAATGAGAAGTGATTTACTGGTCAATAACTTTGTACAACGAGCAGTTAATGATAATTTCATTAATGTTTTTGAACCAAATTTTAGAAGAAATTTTATACACATTAAAGACGTAGTAAGAGGCATAATTTTTTCTATAAAAAACTTTAATAAACTTAAATCTGATACTTTTAATTTAGGCCTCTCAAGTGCAAATATAACTAAAATTGACTTGGTAAAAAAAATAAAAAAACAAATTAAAACACTAAAAATAGAAATTATTAAAAATAAATCAGATCCAGATAAAAGAGATTATTTTGTAAGCAATAAAAAAATAGAAAAAAAAGGTTTCAAAGCCATTATATCTCTAGATCAAGGGATAAAAGAATTAATTCAAGTATTTAGAAATAACAAAAAAAAAATTATCAACAATTATTAATTATTAATTTAATTTGAGTAAAAAAATTTTGCTTCGCATAATAAAATTTTAAACCACTTTTTTCTGCTGCTAATTTATCTGATACTCTATCCCCAATCATAAAACTTTTTTTCTTATTAATATCCCAATTAAATTTAATATTTTCAATCATTTTATTTCCAGGTTTTCTCATCAATGAATTTTTTTTATATTTTTTTATTTTTGCTTTAGGATGAAAAGGTGAAAACTGGACATCGTGAAAAAAGATATTAAATTTTTTTAATTTTTTATTAATGTTTCTATGTAATTTAAAAAATTGTTTTTCTGTAAATATTTTTTTTCCAATACCAGCTTGATTAGTTATTATAAAAATATAATAATTTTTTTTAGTTAGATATTTTAATCCCTTTAATACACCTGGTCTAAATTTGAAGCCGCTAATTTTATGAACGTAACCATAATCGTAATTAATGACGCCATCTCTATCTAAAAAAATAGCAGATTTAGTATATTGCTTTTTAAGTTTTCTTTCTGCAATTTTTAAATAATCCTTTGAACCAATATCTATAAAAAAATTATTAAATACTTTACCATTAACTTTTTTCTTATAAATAAGTTTTGGCAATAAATCTTTTTCTAGGGAAAATTTTTCGTTCTTAATATATTTAAAAATATTTTTTTTAAAAAAATAAACCCCACCATTCATTAAGTCGCTACTTTTTTTAAAAATTATTTTATTATTATTTAGAGATAGACTATTTAATTTTTTACTCACTTGATTTTTATTTTGCGTCAAAGCTACCGTTGCAATATTATCTTTTTTTAAACTTGAAACTAACAAATTTATATTAATATCAAATATTGTATCTCCATTTGTTAACACAAAATTTTTAACTTTTAATTTTTTAAGGTTTGAGAGTGCCCCACCAGTCCCAAGTAATTTTTTTTCTTGTAGACAAACTATTTCAGTAAGATTTATTTTTTTTTTATGGAATTTTTTGAATAGAATATTACTTCGGAATCCACACAATATTATTATTCTTTTAAAATTATATTTACTTTTATTGTTGAGAATGTATTGAATAAAATGTTTTTCATTAAACCTTAGCATTGGCTTAGGATATTTACCGAGGAGTTTTTTTATCCTAGAACCTTTCCCGCCAGCTAAAATTACTAAATCAATGTCATGTAAAGAAGAATATTTATCTAGCATTTTTAAAAATATTAAATTATAAATTTTTAATGAAACTAATTTCTATAGTTTTCTCATTTAAAAATGAAGAAAAAAACCTTACAGAACTAGTAACAAGGACTGCAAAAGTATTTTCTGATCTCAATAGTCACAATTATGAACTAATATTTGTCAATGACAATTCAGATGACGATTCAGAAGAAACACTCATTAAATTGCAACAAGATTACCCGATAACTATAATAAACACTTCCAGAACTTTTGGGCGTGATCCTTGTATTCTAGCGGGCTTTGAATATGCTAAAGGTGACGCAGTTGTGTATATTGATTCAGATCTCCAGGATCCACCTGAATTGATAAAAAAACTAATTGCCGAATACGAAAAAGGATCTGACGTAGTCCACACAATAAGAACTAAAAGATTAGGAGAAACAAGAATAAGATTATTTATGACATACCTAGGGTATAAACTTATTAATCTTTTTTCTGACATTCCCTTACCTATAAACTCAGGTGATTTTAAACTGATTTCTAGATTAGCTTTAAATAAAATTTTAAAAAATTCAGAATTTAGACCATACATAAGAGGATTATCGGTTTGGGTAGGATTTAAACAATCTAAGATATATTATATTAGAGAACCGAGAGCTTCTGGAGAACAACGGTTAGGCGGCGGATCACCAACCGCCGGGTTTGTCACTGGATTAACTGCATATTCCTTAAAACCACTTTATTTTGGAATTCTTTTGGGTTTTATTTCTATTTTTATATCTATTCTTTTAATTATACACACATTATATGCGAAATTTACTAATATTACCGCCTTTGGCTCAGCGAGCACCTTAATTTTAATTTCTTTTTTTTCTGGAATAATTCTTTTTACCCAAGGAATTATTGGAATTTATCTTGCCAGAATTTTTGAACAAGTTAGAGGTAGAGATAGGTACGTTATTAAAGATATAAAAGAACCTAAAAAAAATCACTAGAATAAACTCTAGATATAGTTTTTTATGAAAAAATTTATACCTTTAAGTCTGTCTGTTATAGTTTTAATAATAGCCTCTGTCTTATGGGAATATATTAGATTACCCTACAATAGTGAAAATATAATAGTTGGTGAATACTCTCTTAAAAAATTTAACCCGTTAAATGAGACAATAAGATTTTTATCATTTACTCTGTTTCCAGCTGTAGTTTATTTAATAAGTTATCTTTTCATTAATAAAAAAACTTATAATTTAAATATAAAAAGTCATAATTATTTCCTTGATAAGAAAGAAGTTAATTCTGAAAATTCTTTAAATATCTATTTTTATTTATTTATAATTCTAATTTCAGTAGATTTTTTTTTATTAGACTTCAATAATTTTGTTAATACCGAAGATTTGTTTCATGAGATAGCTTATCTAGTTCCGCCGCTGAACTACGCAAAAAATAAAGAATTATTTAACTCAACATTTTATGATTATGGTCTCATTGCTCACAACTTAGGCTTTATTTCTAAATACTTTTTAGGCTATTATTCTATAGGTAGTATTAAATTTACTAAATTATTACTCGTTTTTTTAATAAAATTTTCTTTAATATTAATTATAAAAAAAATATCTACAGACTTAAAATTAAATGATATTTTTAAAAAAATATTTTTTATTTTTTTAACTTTTTTTGCTATTAGCCTGCCTAGTTACTTTGACTTTCAAAGTAATTTTTCATTTAGACATTCATTTTATTTATTTTTTATTTTTATATTAGGATCAACATTGTGTGATAATAAAAATTTGAATTTAAAATTTTTTACCATAGGCGTTTTTTCTTTAATATCAATGCTTTGGTGGTACGACATAGGAGCTTTAATAAATTCTATAATAATTTTTTCAATTATTTACTTGTTAATTCACAATGAAATTAAAAGTGTTTTTTTTATAATTTTTGGCACTTTTCTATCCTGGGCATTATTTTTTTTAATTATGCCAGTAGATGAAATCAAAGAATTTATATTTCAAATTAAAGTAGTTTATTCTACCGGAAGTACATACCTGTCAGGTATAGAATATCGTGCACCATTTAGCGCAGAGAGCGGTAGGTGGACAAAAGCATTATTAATAATTTACATAACTAGTTTAATGCTTGTAAATTTAAATTTTAGTAAAAAATTTTATGTTAATTATAAAACAAAAGTTTTTATAAATTTGTTATTTGTTAGTGGAGTATTTGTTTTTAAATCAGCTCTGACAAGATCCGATAGCTACCACCTAAAATATTCATCTGGGATCTATACTTTAGTTTTTGTTTTTGTCTTATTCTTATTTTTTTTTCAGAGACTCGAAGCAAATAAAAAATTAAAAGATCTAATAAAAAATATTCAAAAAAAAACTATATCTAGAACAATTTTTTCATTTTATATAATTTTTTCTTTTTTATTTCTATCAGGAATATTTGATAAAAGAAACAACGCCACAATGACAAAAAAAATACAAAATTTTACTAATTCAAAAATAAATCTTACTCATCTTTTTGAGGCAGAAGATAGTTCATTTTTAAATGAAAATGATAAGTCAGTTTTGAAATATTATAAAGAGATTAGTAAAGGTGATGATTGTACTCAAATATTTTCAGACAAAGCTGAATTTTCATATCTTCTAAAGAAACCTTCTTGCACCCAATTTTATTCATCTATAAGAATTATGAATGGTTACACAGAGAATAAATTTATAAACCAACTTAAATTAGCTGCACCAAATATTATACTTTACAAATCACTTTACAACATTCAGACAAATTATTCGAATATGCCAAATGCGACGAAATATATTGAAAAAGAATATTCTTTCTACAAAAATTATAATGATTATATTTTTTATAAAAAAAATTAGCTTGTTATTTTAATCTTTAATATTGACATGAAAAAATTTTCAACAATATTTTTATTTTTTTTTATATTTAGTGGAGTCTCAGCGAATCAAGAAGTTATTGATTCTCTTAAAGAAGGAGGGAAAATAGTTTTTATAAGACATGCTATAGCCCCGGGCAACGGTGATCCCAGTAATTTTGATATTAAAGTCTGTTCGACTCAGAGGAATTTAAACACAACTGGTATCGAGCAAGCTAAGCATATTGGTCAATTCTTTAGAGATAATAAAATTCCCATTAATTTAGTTCTCTCGAGCGAATGGTGCAGGTGTAAAGAGACAGCAAAGTATGCTTTTAAAAATTATAAAACCTTTAAGGCCTTAAATTCTTTTTTTTCTTCAAAATTTGAAAAAAATAGAGATATACAAATGAAAAACTTAAAAACTTTTGTCAACAATTGGAATAGTGAAAAAAATATAGTTTTTGTTACTCATTATGTGGTAATTTCAGAGGTATTTAATTTAACCGTAAAATCAGGAACAATTATAGTTGCCGATAAAAATTTCAATGTTATTGGAACTGTAGAAAAAAACTAATATGGATAAAGAAAATTTAAAAAAAATAACCGCATTATTAGTGCATGTTGCAAAAGTAGATGAAATCTATACTGAAAAAGAAAAAAAAATAATAAAAAATTTTATTCTCTCTTTTTCTTATAGTGAAAAAGATTGTGACGATATCTTACAGGACTCAGAAAAACTGGAGTCTGATTCCATTCAGTTATTTAATTTTACTAGTGCTATCAAAAAAGAGTCTTTAGAAGTTAAGACAGAAATTATTGAACATCTATGGAAAATAATTATTTCAGATCAAAGTGTGGATCAATACGAATCTAGTTTAATGAGACGTATTTGTGGTTTAATTTATTTCCCAGATAAATTATCAGGCGATATAAAACTTAAAATTTCAAATCAGAAATAAAGTTTTATATTAAACGCCAGCTTCGAAAATATCGAAGATAGCGCTTAATTGAATTTTATAAAATTAATTAGATTGTGATCGATCAGCGTTCATGATCTTAGTCCAA
>MDTF01011423.1_pt1 | contig 13628 bp, 11 predicted proteins | sample 811191 | NCBI WGS metagenome assembly MDTF01 (sample SAMN05326649, study PRJNA326480) | marine metagenome | isolation source: seawater | place: Southern Ocean | collected 2011
AAAGAAATTATATTTGTATTAACAATACTTCTTATAATGGAAAAAAGAATAATAGTTGGAGAAATCGACATGCTTCAAAGTTTATATTTTGTTTTAGTAGTAGTATGTTTTGGAATGTTGCTTTTAAATTCAGCTAATTCAAATAAATATATTTTAATTTATACTATCTTAAATTTAATTATATATTCTCATTTAAGACCAGAATCTTTTTATTTTTCGATTTTAATTTTTTTTTCAGCCCTATTTATAAATTTTTTTAAAAACAAAAAGATTAAACCAATAGTTTTTATTTATTTGTCATTTTCTTTTATTCCAATTTTTTATTGGAAATACCTTGTTTTTTATTCCGAAATTACCACAATAACTCAACATGTTTTTGATCTGAATTTAGTATGGGAAAGGTTATTTAATTTCTACACACATTTCAAAATTCTTGAACTTCTTTTTTATAGTAAGAATTCAATAATCAGTATTATCTTTTTATCTTATTTCATATTTAATTTTTTAGAATTTGATAAAAAAAGTAGATCTCTTTCTTATAATAATAATTTGATTACTAATAACTCAATAGCTTTTTATACCTTATGTTTTGCGATGATTTATTTTGCCATAGTATACATCACTATACTTGGTGGGATTGACCTTGATGACATGTTGGCTGAAATTGGAAGATTTAGATATAACTTACCTGTAAGTATAACCATTTGTTATGCTGTAATTATATTTAATTATAAAAAAATATATTAGTTCAATTTAATTAAGTCAGAAGAATTACTCTGTAAAATAAAAATTGGATCAGAAGACATCGGTCCACCTGAGTTAAGAGTTACCTTGCCTTTTTGAAATTTTTTTGATCTCACTTCTTCTGCAATACATCCCTTGCCAATAATCAATAATTTGAAATCTTCTTTTTTCCAATCTTCATATTTTTGATTGTCATTTCTATAACATAATGATCTATAAACAGTGATTTCACCTGTAATAATTAATTCAATATTTTTAGTATAATGTCTTTGTACTTGTACTAGATATAATTCTTTTAATCTATCTTCATTAAAATGATTGAAATAATGCCTATCTAAAAAAATATTTAGACCTGGATAATATTTTTTAATAATTACCTCTTTATAGTTTTGATTGGGTTTATTCCAACTTTTATATTTTTCTTTTTTGGCCAATTCATACTCAGTTATACTAAAACTTGGTTTTATGAAATTTTGAGTTTTTTTGATAATTTTAAATGGGAATATATGATTACGATGAGTCATAAAACCATAAATAAAACCAAACAAACATATAAAAATATAAATTAAGTATTTTTTTTTCATAAGTAGTTAGATTTTTTTATTGATAAAGTTTTTTTATGTTAAAATCTTCTCCTTTAATATTTTTATCATTTATTAAAAGTTTATTATGTATTTGAACAAGAGGTTTTCCACAATGTTTTACGTTCGATAAATTCATATTAGCCCCTCCAAAATAATTCTTTTTTTTATAAACTGCGAAATCATAAAGTACACAATTGGAAATCGTAATATTTTTACCATTAACTTCACTAGAGTCTTTACTTGCAATACCTATTTTTGCCTTTTCAATTTTAATATTATCAAGTTTTAAAATACTTTTTTCACCAACAGAAATAGCTTTATCAGCAATTTTATATGCTTTAAAATTATTAATCAATACATTTGATCCAGACAGATCTATTCCATCTCCACCTATATTTTTAAGACTTACGTTCTGAATAATAGCTTTTCCAAAATCTACATCAATCGCATCTGAGAAAATATTTTCAAATTTTAAACTATCAATTTTAATTTCAGAATTGACAAAATTTATAGCATCCTCAGATTTTGTGTTTTGGATATTTGTATTGAAAATATTCACTTTTGTATTTATAAAATTAATACCTCCTGTGAGCTGGATTTTTTGATTATCAAAATATGTTGTATCTGAAATATTTACAAAGTTTAATTTAGATATTTTATCTTTTTTATTTTTAGAATTTACATAAATTCCTTTCCATTCTTGACCTTTTTTTTGTGATTTTATAGTTATAATAGAGTCTTTACTACCCTCAAAATAAATTGCTCCATTTTTTACTTCTATATAAGAGTTTGAGGACATTAATAAATTAGTTCCTTCAGCAACTTTTAAATCAAAACCATAAGGAATAATGATTGGATTCAAAATGTCATAATTTCCCTTTGGAATCACATACAATTTATCACTCTTTTTTATAAAATCTGGAATTTGATTTTTTTCTTTTAAAAAAAAATTAAATGGTTTTAAATTTTCATCTTCTATTTTGGCATTTGCAAAAAAAATTTTATTTTTTTCGTCTGAATAAAATATTTTTGCATAGCCATATTTATTTTTTTTAAAATCAATTAAAAAATTAATTTTTTTTATTTCATTGTTATTGTTTGCAGAAATATACTTGTTTATTAAAATTTTTTTATTTTTACTTTCAGAATTTTTGGACTTGCATTTTTTTTTAATACACTTTGAAATTATAATATTCTTAATATTTAATTTTTCCCCTGATAAATTATTAACTATAACATCCCCATCTTGAAATATTCTAAAATATATTTTATCATATGCAATATCTTGGTTTATTTCTGTATCTAATATCTTTTTATTCTCGTCTGTTGAGTCTAAATTATTAATATGGTTAAACAATTCTTTGTTATTATTTAATACGTACTCTATATTTTTTTTTAAAAGATCTGCATCAAATAAATTGCTACATATCTTTCCATATTTGTTGCAAATATGCTCTGTATCTTTTATGTGATTTTCAAAATTTTTGTTAATTTCATTAATAGTTTCTAAATATTTCACTTGAAATTGCTTGGTTGTAAATAAATATTTATATAAATTAGGTAATGATGAAAAATAATTTTTGTCAATTATGCCGTGTGTTTGATCTGTTAAAATAGGGATTACTTTAAGATCATATGGATTAAGATAATATCTCGCATTATTTTTTTGAGTTGAATGAAAGTCTCCTAGTGCTGAGGAAATTGCCATCACTTTTGCAAATTTACCTATATCTATATATTCAGAAAAATAAGATGGATATTTTTTATAACTAATAATTGATACTTCTTGAATATTTTTAAAAATACTTAATAAATTTTGATTAGTTTGCTTGTTTGGAATATTGCTTTGTTTTAATATTTTGTCTTCATTATAAACTTTTGTTTCTATCTTACCTTGCCATCTGAATGTACTGCTTATATTTTTAAATCTCTTGCCATAAATTGCTCCTAGAATGTTTTCTTTCTCATTGGTCATTTTAAAAATTGGCGCCTCTTTTATCTTATTTTTGAAATAAAAATTTTCACCAAAATTTTCTTCCATTAACATTAGTCCCCAGTCTATTCCGTTAATGCGTACATTGACTGTTTCGTACTCTGGTATCATCAAATTATATTTTTTATAAATTTTTGTTTGTAGTAAATTATATGGAAAATCTCTCGCACTATGAATTTGAAGTGAAAATTCGTTCATTGACAAAATTGTTTTATTTTTTTTAAGTTTGATTTTTATGCTCCATTGACGGGAATTCTGCCAATGATCTGGCAAATCTCCCTTCAACCTAGCTGTTGCATTATAACTTTGGTTATTGAATTTTATTTTTATATCTACTTTTCTTGATTCAACTAGTCTATCAAAATTCATTGCTTTTTTTCTATCTTGTTTTATGATTTTTAGTTTTTCAAATGGTATGTCAATCTTAAGTACCTCAAATTCATGATCATTCGTAAGGCTATTGTGAAGTGCATAATATATTTTTTTTGAGTAATCTAAAACAACATTGTTTTCAAATGATGGTGATCTCAATAAAACTGGTGCTTTTAAAAAAATTCTAAATCTTTGTTCTATATCGCCAATTATACCTGGCCCAATACACCTACATTTTCTGGTTTTTTCAAAGTCTGAACTGTAAAAAAATAAAATGAAAAAAAAGATTCCCAATACAGCCAAGACGAAGTAAGGAAGTTTATTCATTCTCAAATGAAGCCTTTATAATGGTCAAATTTCTTTATTATTTTTAACATTTCTGATATTAGATCTTACTATGAAAGCTTCAGATTTTATCGCAAAAAAATTATCTAATTATACTAACCATGTCTTTTCTGGTCAAGGAGGATCAGTTGTTCATATACTTGATAGTTTGAGTAGAGTTAAAGGTGTAAGAATAATACCTTCACAAAATGAACAAGGAGCATCTCTTGCAGCAGATGCATATTATAGAAGTAGTGGAAAAATAGGAGTAGTTATTGCAACTAGTGGTCCAGGAATATTAAATACTCTTCAGGGCATGGCCTGCTCTTTCTACGACTCTATTCCAAGTTTATATATTGCTGGGGCACCTGTCACTGGTTCAATCAAAAAAAATAAAAAGTTAAGACAACTTGGTTTTCAAGAAATGGAAGTAATGGACATTGTAAAATCAATGACCAAGTATTCTGTCAGAATAACGAATACTAAAAATATAAATTATGAAATAGAAAAATGTATATACATGGCAACTGAAGGTCGACCAGGACCAACATTAATAGATCTACCTGATGATATTCAAAGAATGAATATTATTGAAAAATATCAAAAAAAATTTGTTTCTAAAGTAAAAAAAAATCGAGATATAAAATTCAATAAAATTGACTCTTATATTAAAAATTCAAAAAAACCATTAATTATAATTGGAAATGGAGTAAAAATTTCAAATACTAGTAGGGAATTATTTAATGTAATTAATAGATTTAAAATACCTTATTCAATGACATGGGCTACAGCAGACCTACATGGTGCAAATAAAGATTTAGATGTTGGAAGTTTTGGAAATTATGCAACAAGACATGGAAACTTTGCTATTCAAAATTCAGATCTATTAATAATTTTAGGGTCAAGAATGAATGGTACACAAATCGGAAGTAACCCTAAAATATTCGCCCCAAAAGCTAAAAAAATTTTGGTTGACATTGATCCTGCAGAATTAAAAGAAGAAAATGGTATTAAGATTAATTATAAAATAAATTCAGATTTAAAAATATTTATGAAAAATTTTCATAAAAATGCAAAAAAATTTAATATCGATAAAAAATGGTACGTTTCAATCAATTATTGGAAAAATAGATACCCTATAATTACACCTTCAATGCACAGAGTAAATAATTCTGTTAATCCATATATATTTTTTGATAAACTATCGAACATATGTAAAGAAAATGATATTATAATTCCAGATGCAAGTGCAAATTTAGTTTGGTGTTTTCAGACTTTTAAAGCTAAAAAAAATCAAAAAATATTTACAGCTTTAAACCACTCACCAATGGGATATTCTATTGCAGCATCGATTGGAGCCTCTTTGGGTTCTCCTAAAAAAAAAGTTGTAGCAATTATTGGTGATGGTTCAGTCCAAATGAATATTCAAGAAATTGAAAATATTAAAAATTTAGACCTACCAATAAAAATATTCATTATTAATAATAAGGGGTATGGGATGGTTAAACAGACGATTGATACCTGGTTAAATAAAAACTATGTTGGATGTGATGCTAAAAGTGGATTGAGTATGCCGAATTTTAGAAAAGTATTTGATAGCTACGGAATAAAAACTTGTGAAATAAATAATCACAATGAGCTATCAGAAAAAATAGAGTATGTAATGAATTATAAAAAGCCTATAATGTGTGATGTTAAAATAGATCCTGAAGCAAGAATTATACCAAAATTAAAGCCAGGATCACCCTTACATGACATGTTACCAAGGTTGCCTTTAAATGAACTTAAGCTAGAGCATGAGTAACGATAATTTTTTAGACTACAATCATTTAATAAAAATTAAAAAAAGAATATCATCCCCAGATAAAGGTACTGCTGTTATTACTGGAGGTTGTGGAAGAATAGGTAGTATATTCACTAGTTTATTTTTATCACACAACTTAAAAGTGATCATTCTTTCAAAAACAAATAAAAAATTTATTACTTATTTTTCAAAATTACCCAAGGAAATTAAAAAAAATATCTCATGGAAAAAACTTGATTTAACAAATGCAAGATCAATTGAAACTGTTGCTAAATCTTTAAAAAATAAAAAAATTGAATATTTAATAAATAACGCCGCTTTTTCAAATAGAGGTGAATTTTTTAAATATGATAGTAAAAAAATTAATAAAGAAATGTGGGGAACTTTTAATGGAACAATGTTGTTGACTGAAAGAATTCTTTTGAATATGAGAAAAAATAATAAAGGTAAGATAATATTTACTGGATCACATTGGGGACAAAAAGCACCTAAATCTAAGATATATAAAGAATTAGATATTGGCCCCTCTGCAATTTTAGCCTCCGGTAAAGCTGGAATTTTGCAGTATGCAAAATTTTTAACCGCAAGGGAATCAAAATTTAATATTACAGTTAATACACTCTTACCAGGATGGTTTCCAAGAAAAGGAAAAGTTGAAAGAAAATCATATATAAAAAATATAAAAAAAAATATTCCCCTTAATAGAATTGGTAAGTTAGAGGATTTGATTACAGCTGTAGAATTTTTAATTGCTAGCGGATCAGAATATGTTACAGGTGAAAAAATTACAGTTGATGGTGGCTACTCAATTTACTAATGATAGAAGATGAGATAAAAAAAAATGGTTTTTTAGTTGTTAAAAAAATAATTGATGAAAATTTAATTGATCAAATTTATAATAGCTGTAAAAAGAAATTAAATCATACAAAATATCTAATTAGACCTAATTATATAGATAACAAAACTTGCAAAAAAAAACTTCAAGGTCCACAAAATAATATCAAAATAAAAATTAACAAGAATATTATCCAAAAAGGTTACAAATTTTATTCTAAATTTACAAAATCAATACAATTTAAAAATCCTCTTATTTTATTTCCTCATCTAGTTGAATATATAGTTAATGATAAAGTAATATCTTCTTCTAAAAAATTCTTAAACAGCAAAAATCCACATATATTGCATGTAGCTCTCACAGCCTGGTTTCCAAGTAAATTACCAGTATCAGATATCAACTACCTTCACTTCGATGGAAAAATAGATACTACCAATAAAGAAAAGATTTTAAAATTAACAATCCCATTTCATATTGCAAGAGAAAAAATACAAAAAGAATTTCAAGTATTAGCAGTTCATAAAAAAAAAATTGGACTAAAAAAATTTGAAAATTTAAATTATATCAAAAAAGAAAGCTTACCACTTAAACTTAAAAAAAATTTAAAAATACCTATTGCAAAAAAAGGTGATGGTATTTTTTTTGATCCCAATAATTTTCTTCATCTCGCATCAAAGCCAAGAGAATTGAGGATAATTTTGTATGTTGTTATTGGAGACAAAAACTCTTACCTTATAAGAAATGCAAAAAATACAAAAATTAATCAAGTTAATTACAATATTCTTAATAAAAAAAGTAAAAAATTTGTTAAATATCTTACCAAATCCCGTATTCAATTAAAAAAATAATGAAGTTGCTTTAATTAATAAATGAAACTTATATCTATTATTGTACCAGCTTTTAATGAAGAAAAAAATGTGATTGGTACATTTGAAGCTATTAAAAATTCATTAATTAGTATCCCTGATCAGTTTGAAATAATATTTGTAGACGATTGCAGTACCGATAAGACAAATATTATTTTAACAGAGCTTGCAAAGAAAAAAACCTATATAAAAATAGTAACAAACAAACAAAATTTAGGATATGGAGGTGCCTTTTTAGAGGGTGCAAAAATTTCTGTTGGAAAATATCTGCAATTGATTCCTGGTGACGATTGTTTTACATCAAACGAGTTAAAAAAAATTGTTAATGAATTATCAAATAATTATGATTGGATCTTGGCTGACACGAAAGATCTAAACAATTCTAGAAGTTTTGGCCGTGAACTGTTTTCAAGGTTTTTTGTTTGGACCATAAATATTTTATTTTTAAAACACTTTAGGTATTATAATGGAATACATGTGGTTAAAAGAGAGATTTTTAATCAATTCACAATAAATTCTAGAGGTCCATTGCTTCATACTGAAATGTTTTTAAAAACATTAAAGAAAACTCAAAACTATAAAATTGTTAGAGCATATTTTGTTGAGAGAACTGAGGGTAGCTCAAAAATTTTTAATATAAAAACAATTTTAAAAACAATTTATGAATTGATTTATTTAAGAATTGAACTTTGGCTCAAATAATATAACAGTTTATTTTATAAGAATTTATGAAAAAAAAAGTATTTATTACTGGTGGGGCTGGTTATGTTGGGTCAAGATTAGTGCCAATTTTATTACAAAAAAACTATTTTGTAACAGTCTATGACACCTTTTATTTTGGAAACACTTTAAAAAAAAACAAAAATCTTAAGATTATCAAGGGAGATATAAGAAATACCGATTTCTTGTCTAAGAAATGTAAAAATCATGATTTTTTTCTTCACCTTGCATGCATATCAAATGACACTAGCTTTGAATTAAATAGTAAATTATCTAAGTCAATAAATTATGATTGTTTTAAACCAATGGTTCGTGCTGCAAAAGCATCAAATATAAAAAGATTCATCTATGCTTCTTCGAGTTCAGTTTATGGTTTATCCAAAAAAAAAAAATGTAAAAGAAGATCATCCTTTGCTTCCACTGACACTTTATAATAAATACAAAGGATTGTGTGAGCCTATTCTTTTTAAACATACTGACCAAAATTTTGAGGGTGTAATATTTAGACCTGCCACAGTTTGTGGTTATGCACCAAGAATGCGTTTAGATCTTTCAGTTAACATTTTAACTAATTTTGCTTTCAAAAAAAAATTCATCAAAGTTTTCGGTGGAAGTCAATTAAGACCTAATTTACATATCCTTGATTATTGTGATGCAGTTTTAAAATTAATGAAAGCTCCTACATACAAAATTAAAGACCAGATATTTAATGTTGGGCATCAAAATATGTCAATTGACAAACTTGCTTTAAGAGTCAAAAATATAATCTCTAAAAAAATATCAACAAAAATTAAAATAATAAAAACAAAAAGTAATGATAAAAGATCTTATCATATAAATTCTGATAAAATATTCAAAGAACTAGGATTTAAACCAAAAAGAAAGGTTGATGATGCTATAATTGAAATTTATGATGCATTCAAACAAGGAAAAATACCTAAAAGTTTTGATAATTTAAATTACTTCAATGTTAAAAAAATGTTAAAATTAAAGATTAAATAGGTCAATGGAATTATTAAATAACTACTTTAACTTAGTAATAGAAACAATTAACGATTTAGATAAAAAAAAAATAAATCAATTAATATTAGAAATACAAAAGATAAAATCAAAAAAAGGTAGAATTTTTTTTTTAGGTGTTGGTGGAAGCGCTGGAAATGCCAGTCATGCTGTAAATGATTTTAGAAAAATATGTAACATAGAGTGTTATACACCAGTAGATAATGTAAGTGAATTAACAGCAAGGACTAATGATGAGGGTTTTAAAACTATCTTTTCAAGTTATCTAATTAATTCAAATTTATCAAATAAAGATGCTATTTTTATTTTTTCAGTAGGTGGAGGAAATCTCAAATATAATGTGAGCACAAACTTGATAGAAGCTATTAAAGTTGCTAAAAAAAAGAAATCAAAAATATTTAGTATAGTGGGAAGAAATGATGGATACTCGTATAAAAAAAGCGATGTGTCTATTATAACTACTGTAAGTGATGGTAAATTTCTGACACCAATCTCTGAAGGGCTACAAGCTGTAATCTGGCACTGCTTGGTGAGTGACAAAAGACTTCAAGATAACAAAACAAAATGGTAAGTGTTAAAAAATCAAAAACATTATTTTTAGGACTAACACATATTGGTCAAATTTACTCCACTTCTTGGATTAAAAAGGTTGGCCCATGTGCAGTTCATGATTTTAATAATGCAAGTTTAAATAGCTTTAAAAAGAGTATTTTTACAAAAGAAGAGCCATTACTTAAAAATTTTAAGCTAATAAAAAAATTTAAATATCTCAATAAAAATGAAGATATAACAAAATATGATGTAATTTTTTTTACTTACGATACTCCAATAAATAAAAAAAACGGCAAACCTAATCTATCAGTAATTAAAAAATATTTAAAAAATTTATTGTCTTTAAAGTTTACAAAAAATTGCACAATCTTTATCACATCACAAGTTTATCCTGGCTTCACAGAGAAAATTATTAAAGAATTTAAAGTAAATAAAAAAATAAATATAATTTATATGGTTGATACTCTTAAAATGGGCCAAGCTTCAAATGATTTTTTATATCCAGAACAATTAATTTTTGGAGGAAACGAGAAAAATAAAAATGTTATCAATAGGATATTTAAGAAATTTAAGTGTAGAAAATATCTTTTTAACATTAAAGAAGCTGAAGTAATTAAAATGTCTATTAATTTATATTTGTTTTTTTCTGTCTCATTTGCAAATATTATGGATGATTTTTCAAAATATAATGGAATTAAATTTTCTAAAACCCTAAATGCTTTAAAAAATGATAAAAGAATAGGTAAATTTTCATATATTCAGCCTTCATTAGGAATGGCGGGTGGTCATCTTGAAAGAGATTTTTTTTATTTTAATAAATTCAATAAGAATAAATTGTCATCACAAATTTTAACAAAGATGTTTGCTTACAATCAATCAAGAAAAAATATTTTAGAGCATGAAATAAAAAAATTAAAGATTAAAAAATTAAAAATTTTAATAGTTGGCATTTCTTATAAAAAACAATCATATTCAATTACAAATGGCTTCTTTTCAAAATTATTAAATGATAAAAAACTAAATACTAAAATTTTTGATGATCAATATGAAGACTTGGGTTTAAATAATGAAAATCACATAAAAAATATCAATGAAGCAAAATCTTTTAATTTATTTATATACAATTACTCAAGTCTCTTTCATGCAAGAAAATTACAAAATTTATTAAACAAGAACAAAAATAAACACCTAATAAATATATCTTTTGATAATAAAGAATTTTTTAAAGGAAAAAATGTAAAAAATTTATTTTTTCAAGAACTGAAGGATATTAATCAATGAAGAACTTCAAAATTGGAATTATAGGCTTTGGCAATATTGGGAAGAAAAGACTTGAGGCAATAAAAAAAATAAAAAAGATTAAAATTGAAATTGTTTATATATCAGATATTAATACTCACATTAAAATCCCAAGAGGGGTTAAATTTATTTCAAATTGGAAGAAAGTAAAGAATATAAGTGTTGACCTCATAATAATTTCTACACCTACTTACTTAACAGGAATAATAGCTAAAGAATTTTCAAGTAATTTTAATCTACTAATTGAAAAACCCATTACAACTAACTTAAGGCTATTAAAAGAAATAACCAACAAAGCTAACAAAAATAAAAAAATTTTAAAAACTGGATATAATTTAAGATTTGATGAAGGTTTAATGATTATAAAAAAAATTATAGATACAAATAAGATTGGTAAAATATATTATTGTAAAATTACTTATGCAAATGGTGTAGCTAAATCTAATACAAATAATGTAGGTAGTCTTGTAGATATGGGTGCACACTCTATTAATCTTATTCAATGGTTATTTAACAAATCTACAATCAAAGTATTGTCTAAGTTTTCTCAAAAGAATGAGTTTCTAAATAAAAAAAAAGTAGATAATGGATTTATTTTTTTCAAAATAAAAAAAATAATTGTTTTATTGCATCATGGATTTTGTACTTGGAAAAATCAATTTAATTTAGAAATCTCTGGTTCTAAAGGCTATGCAAATATCTCATCTCTCCCAAAGTGGGGGAGTCAAATTCTTTCTTGTGGTTTAAGAAAATACCCAAGTGGCTATCCAAACATAAAGATTTGGAAATTTGATAAAGATGATAGCTGGAGAACAGAATTAATTTATGTTATTGATTTAATAATAAACAAGAAAAAAAATTTTAAAAAAGTTAACGAAGAAGGCAAAAAAACTCTAGAACTTCTTAATAAAAGTAAGAACTAATGTATAAATTTAAAACTAAAAAAATTATAAAATTAATCGATGTTGATAAAATTTTTAAAAAGATAAAAAAAACAAAAAAAGTTGTCCATTGTCATGGAGTTTTTGACTTAGTTCATCCTGGGCATTTAAGACACTTTTCATTTTGTAAGTCAAAGGCAGATATATTAGTCGTGTCTTTAACGGCAGATAAATTTATTAGAAAAGGCCTTTATAGGCCATTTGTACCAGAACAACTTAGAGCTACAAATCTTGCTGCTTTAGAGATTGTTGATTATGTAATAATAGATAATTTTAAACACCCATATAATTTGATTAAAAAATTAAAACCAGATTTTTTTGCCAAGGGGCTAGAATACGTCAAAAATAAAAATCCTCTAACTGCTGATGAAAAATTAACTGTTGAAAAAAGTGGTGGCAAAATGCTTTTTTCACCTGGTGATATTATTTATTCTTCATCTAAGATTATAGATAAAACGCCTCCTAGTATTACTCTTGAAAAACTTAAACTCTACTTAAATTATACGAAACAATCCTTGAGTAATTTAAAAGATATTCTACCATCGATGAAAAATATTAAAGTACATATTGTTGGAGACCTTATAGTTGATACTGTTACATCATGTAATGTTATTGGTGGCTTTCACAAAACCCCCACAATAAGTGCAAAAATTAATACAAATAGTAATTATGTTGGTGGTGCTGGAATTGTTGCAAAACACTTTAGTTCTTTCTTAAAAGACATTACCCTAACTACTTTAATTTCTAATGACACATTAGGAAAATATTCATTAAGAGAATTAAAGAAGTCAAATATTAAAGTTAATGCTTTATATGAAAAAAATAGACCAACAACTAATAAAAATTCTTTTTGGGTAGATAACTACAAACTTTTAAAAGTAGACAACGTGAATAATGAAAATATCGAGTTTTCAACTGTAAATAAAATTTCAGAAATACTTAAAAAAGATAAAAGTGATATCATCATTTTTTCAGATTTTAGACATGGAGTTTTTAATCAAAACTCAATTCCTGTTTTTATAAAAAGTATCAGTAAATCAAAATTTAAAGTTGCTGATAGTCAAGTTGCTAGTAGATGGGGAAATATTGTTGATTTTAAAAATTTCGACCTTATCACTCCAACTGAAAAAGAGGCCAGACTATCACTGCACGAACAAGATTTACCAGTCAGAACTTTATGTGATTTACTCCTTAAAAAAACTAAAGCAAAAAATGTTATATTAAAACTTGGGGAAAAAGGATTGATCTCCCTTGATTTAAACAGAAAAGACTACATAAGCCTCGATCCAATGGTAAATAACATTCTTGACACTAGTGGAGCGGGAGATGCACTTCTTGCATACTCAGCTGCAACTTTGTTTCATACTAAATCGTTGATACTTTCATCAATAATGGGTATTTTAGCTGCATCGTGTAAGTGTGAGTCTGAGGGAAATGTTCCAGTTTCAGTTAAACAAATAAACGAAAAAATTGAGTCAATAATGAAAGAAATAGATAATTCATGAAAATTTATTTAGATGGTGGGTCTTTAAAAGATATAAAAGAATATGCAAAAAAAAAACTTGTGCATGGTT
>MDTF01016138.1_pt1 | contig 13624 bp, 12 predicted proteins | sample 811191 | NCBI WGS metagenome assembly MDTF01 (sample SAMN05326649, study PRJNA326480) | marine metagenome | isolation source: seawater | place: Southern Ocean | collected 2011
CAAGTAATATCATTTAAGTTAACAGGAAAAAGAGTCTTTAGAATGGCGCCTATACACCATCATTTTGAAAAAAAAGGCTGGGCAGAATCAACTGTAGTAATTAGATTTTGGATCATTTCAATAATTCTTGCAATGATAGGACTGGCGACATTAAAATTACGATAATGTTAAATAACAAAAATATCTTTTATAAAAAAAATATTTTAATTTATGGTTTGGGTAAAAGTGGAATATCTGCTTTCAATTTTCTTAAAAAACATAATAAAATCTACCTGTACGATGATAAAAAAATTGAAAATAGAAATGTAGCAATAAAAAATTTTTTAATAAGTTATAAAAAAATAGCAAAGAAAAAGATAGATTACATAATAATTAGTCCTGGGATTAATATTAAAAAATGTAAGTTAAATAATTTCTTAAATAGAAATTTAAAAAAAATTAATACTGATTTAGATATTTTTTTTAGTCAATATAGTAAAAATAAAAATATCACCATCACGGGTACAAATGGAAAATCAACAACTGCTAAAATTCTGTACGAAGTCTTAAGACAAGAAAAAATAGACGCAAGGTTAGTTGGAAACATAGGAAACCCTATTTTATTAGAAAAAAATATAACAAATGATACAGTTTTTGTAATTGAGGCCTCCTCTTATCAGCTGGAATATAGCAAGATCTTCAAGTCAAATATTGCTGCAATATTAAACATTTCTCCAGACCACTTAGAGAGGCATAAAACATTAAAAAATTACATTAAAGCAAAGTTTAAGTTGATAAAGAACCAAACTAAGGAAGATTATGCAATTTTAAATATAAATAATTTTTATATAAAACAACAAGTAATAACTCAAAAGTTTTTATCAAAAATAATTAAAATTAAAAAACAAGTTAAATCTACATTTTTAAGGAAAATAAATAACTCATATTTTATGACAGAAGGTAATAAAGAAAATTTATCTTTTATTTTTGCAATATCAAAAATACTTAAAATTAAAAAAGAAAATTTAATTAAAGTATTAAATAAATTTAATGGTTTAGAGTATAGACAACAAATAATTTTTAAGTCCAAAGATGTGACAATTATTAATGACTCCAAAGCTACCAGCTTTTCATCATCAGTAAGTATTTTAAAATCATTGTCAAATGTTTCTTGGATAGTGGGAGGTTTAGCAAAAAAAGGTGACAAATTTTTATTGTCGAAAAATAATTGTAAAAGTTTTAAGGCATATATATATGGAAAAAATAAAAATCTTTTTATAAAAAAGTTAAAAAAAGTAATAAGATGTGAATCTTTTATAAATTTAAAACCTTTAATCAAAAAAATTTTCTTAGATATAAAAAATAACAATAATAAAAATCACCAAACTATTCTTTTTAGTCCTGCAGCTGCTTCTTTTGATAGTTTTAAAAATTTTGAGGAGAGAGGTAAATATTTTAATAATCTTGTTAAGGAACTTGGCAATGTTAAATAATAATTCAATTTATAAATTTTATTATGTATGGTGGAAAAATATTGATAAAAGAATTTTTTTTTTAATTCTATTTTTATTTAGTTTGGGGTTATTTTTTTCACTTGCATCAACTTCTTTAATTGCATCTGATAAGCTAGAAACTAATAATTATTTTTTTTTTTTTAAACACTTGGCATATGTTTTGCTTGGAATAACTATTTTAATATTTTTCTCACTCTTGAGTCAAAAAAATCTTTTTAAGCTTTCATTATTTTTATTTTTTATCTCTTTATTTTTTCTATTTTTAGTGCCAATAATTGGAACAGAAGTTAAGGGCGCAAAACGATGGCTTGACTTGTTTTTTTTACCAAGATTCCAGCCCATAGAAATTGTTAAACCTTTCACAATAATTTTCCTTGCTACTATTTTAAGTAGTGAAAAAGATTTTCATATTTACTATAAATATTTTGTTAGTTTTATTATGATTGTTCCAATATTTATATTATTGATGATGCAACCTGACATTGGACAAACACTGCTAATCTTTTTATCCTGGCTAACTTTAGTTTTTACTTCAGGAATTAGTCTTATGGTGTTCCTTACTTTTTTTGTCGTTTTACTTATATCCTTACTTTATATGGTCTTTTATATTTCTAAATTTAAATACATTAGAGAACGAATTGACTCTTTTTTTAACCCAGACACAGGAACACATGCTGCTCAAGCGGCAAAGTCAGTTGATGCGATCACAAGTGGTGGTTTTTTTGGAAAAGGAATTGGTGAGGGAACTTTAAAGTATAAAGGATCAGAAACTCATACAGATTTCATAATTTCCGTAATATCTGAGGAATTTGGTGTTGTAATAATTATTCTATTATTGATTATGTTTTTATTTTTTAGCTACATTATATTTAAGAAAATATACTTAGAAGAAAATGAAAGAATAAAATTAATTCTGGTAGGATCAATTACTCTTATTGTATCTCAAGCTTTAATTCATGTAGGTGTTAATATAAGAATGTTTCCAACAACCGGCATGACTCTGCCCTTTTTGAGTTATGGTGGTTCTTCAATTATAGGAGTGTCTATTCTATCTGGTATAATTTTAAATTTAACAAAAAGAAAAATAAATTAATATGAAAAAAAATATTTTAATTAGTACGGGAGGCTCAGGAGGGCATGTTGTTCCGGCAACAATACTTTATGAGCACTTAAAAGATGAATTTAATATTTTTATTACTTCTGACGATAGAGGAGTTCAATTTTTAGATAGAAGTAAATATAATTTAGAAATGATTAGAGCACCAAAAACATCAAAAAATATTTTTCTATTACCATTTCAAATTTTTTCTATATTAAAACTAATTATTAAATCTTTCTTTTTTTTAAAAAAAAAAAAAAATTGAAATATTAATATCAACAGGAGGATATATGTCTCTACCTTTATGTGTGGCATGTAAATTTCTTAATGTTAAGCTATTTTTATTTGAACCAAATATGGTTTTAGGTAGGGCAAACAAGTTTTTTATTAAATCTTGTATAAAAATTTTTTGTTATTCTAATAAAATAAAAAACTTTCCAAATGTGTTAAAAAATAAAATTTCTTTAATTCCACCGCTATTAAGAAAAGAATTTTATTCTACTAAAAAAGTCGACAATGTAAATAAAGAGATCAATTTATTGATAATTGGTGGAAGCCAAGGTGCAAGATTATTTGATAATATAATTAATGAATCAATAATAAAAATTTCTGAAAAATATAAATTAAAAATTTTTCAACAAACCAGTTTTAAAAATTATGAATATTTAAAAAACTTTTATTCAAAAAATAATATTGAAAATAAATTATTTGACTTTAATGAAGATATTTCTAATTTTATGAGTAAATCAAATATATGCATAACAAGAGCAGGAGCATCAACATTGGCAGAATTAGTTTTCCTAAATTTACCTCATATCGCCATACCATTACCTAGTGCTAAAGATAATCATCAGTTTGAAAATGCATCATTTTATCAGCAACTTGGGTGTAATTGGATTTTGAATCAAAATGAAATTAACAACACTAACTTAGTAGAAAAATTAGTTACTATTGTCGAAAACAAAGAAGAATACCTAGATAAAAAAAAAAACATGAAAAATTACAGCTATGAAAATACATGGAATAATATAAATCAAAAAATTATAAATATAATAAATGAAAATTGAATTAGCCAAATCTGAGATAATACATTTTGTTGGTATTGGAGGAATCGGTATGAGTGGTCTTTCTTTAATAATGAAAGGAATGGGTTTTAATGTTCAGGGAAGTGATATTATTAATAATAAAAATATTGATAGATTAAAAAAAAACAAAATAAAAATTACAATCGGTCATAAAAAAAAAAATATTAATAAAGCGACAATTTTAGTTATTTCTTCAGCAATTACAAAAAATAATCCAGAATTAATTGAAGCTCAAAAAAAACAACTACCAATTTATAAGAGAGGCGAGATGTTAGCACATATAGTATCTTTAACCAAAAATATTGTTGTAACGGGATCACACGGTAAGACGACTACAACTTCCTTAATAGCTGCAATATTTTCTAAAACAAAATTAGATCCTACAATCATAAATGGTGGTGTTCTTAATTCTCTAAATAATTCTGCTAGACTAGGAAAGAGTGATTGGTGTGTGTTAGAAGCTGATGAATCTGATGGTAGTTTTATTCAAGTGCCATCAACATATTCTATTGTAACAAACATAGATAGAGAGCATATGGATTTCTACAGATCTATGGATGATCTAAAAAATTTATTTATAAAATTTATTAATAAAGTTCCATCATTTGGAAAATCATTTATTTGTATAGACGATAAAAATAATATTGATTTACTCAAAAAACTTAAAATTAAAAACTATTATACCTATGGAACAAACCCAAAATCACAATTTTATATTAAGAATATAAAACAAGTAAAAGAATTTTCTGAATTTGATTTATCAATTAAGTTACCAGGAAAAAAAAACGATTTAATCAAAAAAATAAAGATACCGCTTTTGGGCGTTCACAATATTAGGAATTCTACTGCTGCAACAGCAGTTGCTATAACCATTGGAATATCAAAAAAAATTGTTAAACAGGGATTAAAAGAATTTAAAGGAGTGCAAAGAAGATTTAATAAAATATTTACTCATCGTGAAACTAGTTTTTATGATGATTATGCTCATCACCCAACAGAAATTAAAGAAGTGCTTAATGGGGTAAGGGCTGCCTATAAAAAAAGTGAAATAATATGTGTATTTCAGCCTCATAGAATATCAAGATTAAAAGATTTAAAAGAAGATTTTAGCTTATCATTTAAAAAAGCAGATGTTGTAATTTTGTGTCCAGTATATTCAGCAGGAGAAAAATTAAAGTTAGGGTTTAATTATAAAAATTTTGCTAAAGATATTATTAAAAAATCTAATGTTAAAGTTTATTTAGTTGATGATCAGTATCAATTGGCAAAATTTATTAAAAACAATATTTATGGAAAAAAAATAGTTATTGGAATGGGCGCAGGTTCAATTTCAAGTTGGATGAGAGAGTTACCAAAAATAATATAATGTTGATTAATGAATTGAAAAAATTTTCAGAAGAGACAAATAGTAATATTAATTTTAATTATGATTTAAAAAAAAGTAATTGGTTTAATATAGGAGGAAAAACAAAAGTTTATTTTAAACCCGAAACGTTGTCAAATTTAGTTGAATTTTTAAATAGATTTGGGAAAAAAGAAAAAATTTTTATTTTAGGTGCTGGCTCAAATACACTTATTAATGATGACATTTTTAATGGTATAGTTGTTAAATTGGGTAAAAATTTTTCAAATACTTCATTATTACCAAACGGTATTATCGTTGCAGGTAGCGCCTGTACTGACAAAAAATTATCAGAATTTGCATGCATAAATGAAATTGGTGGTTTAGAATTTTTATCATGCATACCGGGAACTGTAGGTGGTGGTTTAAGAATGAATGCTGGTTGTTTTAATAGAGAGTTTAAGGATATATTGGTTTCAGTTCAGGCAGTTGATAAAACAGGTCAAGTTTTGACTATTCCTGCAAACAAAATTTTATTTGAATATAGAAATAATGATTTATCTGATGATTTAATTTTTCTAAGTGCTTCTTTTAAGGGAGAAAAAAAAGATCAACATAAGATAGAGGAAAAAATGAAAGAATTAAAAATAAAAAAGAATATTTCCCAACCCACTAACATTAAAACAAGTGGAAGCACATTTAAAAATCCCATTAAACAAACAACAAAAAAAGTTTGGGAACTTATAAAAGAATCAGTACCTTTAAACACAACTATTGGTGACGCATGCATTTCTGAAAAACATTGTAATTTTTTTGTAAATAAAAATAACGCTAGTTTCAATGATATGAAAAAATTGATAGACTTTGTTCAAGACAGAGTTGAGAAAAAAACAGGAATAAAATTAGAAAAAGAAATAAAAATATTAGAGTAGCTATGAAAAAAAAAGTTCTGGTTCTTTGTGGGGGAATATCAAAAGAGAGATTGATAAGTTTAGAAACAGGAAAAGAAGTAGCAAAAGAATTAAAAAAAAATAAATACAAAGTGGTTATTTGTGAACCAAATAATAACTTAGCAAAAAATATAAAACTTCATAAACCGCAGGTAATATTTAATGCATTACATGGTCAATATGGGGAGGATGGATATATTCAAACAATATTAGAAACACAAAAAATTCCCTATACACACTCAGGTGTTATCTCATCTTCTATTGCCATGGATAAAGAAATTTCAAAAAAAATATTTATACAAAATAAAATATTAACACCAAAATATATAAAATTTACGTATCAAAAAAATGAAAAAAATATAATTAGAAAAATTGAAAATACATTAAAATTTCCTGTAGTAATTAAACCAATTAACGAAGGGTCTAGTGTGCACGTTTATATATGTAATAAAAAAAATATACTAAAAAATTTAAAAGTATTAACTCATTATAAGAAAATTTTAATTGAGGAATATATACCTGGCAGAGAAGTACAGGTAGCAATAATGGGAAAAAGAAAATTAGGAACAATAGAGTTAAAACCCAAAAGAAAATTTTATGACTATCAAGCAAAATATAATCCAAAAGCTAAAACAGAACATATTATTCCAGTAGATTTAAATAAGATTGATTTAAAAAAAATCACAGATATAGCGCTAAAGACCCATAAAATAATTGGATGTAGAGGTGTAACAAGATCTGATTTTAAATTTTATAAAGGAAAATTTTATTTATTAGAAATAAATACCCAACCAGGCATGACAAAATTATCTTTGGTGCCAGAAATTGCAAGTTATGTAGGTATAAATTTTATACAATTAATTGAATGGATTTTGAAAGATGCATCAATTAATAGATAAAAAAAATAAAATAATAATATATTTAGTATTATTGATTATATTAAGTACAACTAGTAATAAACCTTTAGAACTTGAAAAAAATTATTTTAATACTGTAAAAAAATTTTATGTGTCGGGTCTATCAAATAATAGCAACCTACTAATAGAAGATAAACTAAATAAAATGTCATTAAAAAATGTTTTTTTTGTTAATAAACAAAAAATTAAAAAAGTAATTTCTCAATACAGCTTAGTAGATAATTATACCGTTAAAAAAATCTATCCGTTAAAAATTAATATAGAAATAGTGCCAACGAAAATTGTTGCTCGACTTTCGGGTAATAATCAACTTTTTATAGGATCAAATGGTAAACTTATAGAAAATGAAAGTGAAAATAAAAAATTCCCTTTGTTATTTGGAAAATTTAATTCTAAAAAATTTTTAGAATTTAAAAATAATTTAGAAAACTCTAAATTTAAATTTATTAATTTAAAATCGATATTTTTTTTCCCATCAAATAGATGGGATATTTTAACAATTGATGACATTTTAATAAAATTACCCGAAAATGGTTTAGACGAAGCATTGAGAGTTGCTTATAATGTTATAAAAAATGATCAATTTAAAAATGATAGAATTATTGATTTAAGAATTACTAATTTCATTATTACAAAAAATGAACAATAAAAATTTTGAAGTATACTTAGATTTTGGTTCATCAAAAATTAGAGCTGGGGCATTTAATAAAAATAATTCAATAAATAATTTTTATTATGAAAGTGATTATTATACAGATTACTTAAATTCAGGATCTGAAATTGAAAAAATTATTTTACATTTAGAAAAAAATACTAAAGAATATTTAAATGATATAAACTTAATGTTAGATAGTCCAGAATCATTGGCTGTTGGTATTTCATTATTTAAAAACTTTGATGGGTCAAAATTAAAAAAAAAAGATATTCAATTTTTAATTCAAGAAGGTAAACAACAAATTTTAAGCAATTATTTAAACTTAAATATTGTTCACATTATTATTAAAAATTATAAAGTTGATAATATTGATTATACACTATTACCTACAGATGTTATTTGTAATTTATTATCTATTGATATTATTTTTATTTGTTTGCCAAAAAAAATTTTAGAAGATTTAAAAACATTATTTTTTAAATATGATATTTCAATTAATCAAATTTTTTGTTCAAGCTATGCAAAATCTATTAACTATAAAGATAATTTTTCATCAACAGAAAGTATATCATTTATTGATATGGGTTTTAATAAAACTTCGATAACATCTTATAACAATAACGAGATTAATTTTTTTCATGTTTTACCTATTGGTGGAAACCATATCACCAAAGATCTTTCTAAAGTTTTAAATATAGATTTAATTAAGGCAGAAAATATTAAATTATGTTTTGATAAAAATGAAAACTTTATAAAAGATAAAGAATTTTCATCCGACTTAGTCCAGAAAATAATTTTTGCAAGGATAGAAGAAATTTTAGAATTGTGCATTAAATCTATAAAGTTAAATAGTAATTTTGATGATTCACCCATATCTAAAATAGTTTTAATGGGTGAGGGATCAAGAATTTTAGACAATAAATTTAAAGAGAAAATCTCTTTTTCACCCGAAATAGATTTATTAGAAGAAAGTTCAGAGGGAATTTGTGAATCTGCTTTAAAATTAAGCAAAGGACTAAACAAACAAGAGGTTGTAGTCGTACCTAGAAAACAAATAAAAGAAGGTTTTTTTGCAAGGCTTTTTCACCTTTTTAAATAAAATAGTATTTTACTGTAACATTTCTTGTTTTTCTTATTTTAATTCAAGAATTTATAAACTCTCTAATGTCTGTTTTAAATCAAAAAACGATTAAAAAAAATATAAAGCTTCACGGAGTTGGCCTTCATAGTGGAATACATGCAAATCTAACAATTAAACCTTCAGAACCAAATACAGGAATAGTTTTTAAAAGAACTGATATAAAAAATAATAATATTATATTACCAAATCTTTTTAATGTTAGTAGTACAGTGTTATGTACGACTATTTCAAATGAACAAGGTGTAAATGTTTCAACCATAGAGCATTTAATGGGCGCACTATATGGCATGGGCATAGATAATGCGTTAATAGAAATAGATAATGAGGAAGTTCCAATTTTAGATGGTTCAGCTAAATTATTCGTAGAAGCGATAATAGAATCTGGAATTAAAACTAGTGACGCACCAATTAAAATTATTAAAATAGAAAAAAAAATAGAATTTATAGATGGGAAAAAGTCAATCTCGATCGAACCCAGCAAAATTAGCCTAGAAATAGATTTTGAACTTAAATATGAAAACAGCCTGATAAAAAACCAGAGAAATTCAATTAAAGTATATGAATCGGATTTAACTGAAGTTTATAACTCTAGAACTTTTTGTTTATTTGAAGATATTAAAAAATTACAAGAAATGGGATTAGCAAAAGGAGGAAGTCTTGAAAATGCAATTGTTGTGAAAAAAAATAAAATATTAAATAAAGAAGGCCTACGAAACAAAAAAGAATTTGTAAATCATAAAATTCTAGATTGCATGGGAGATCTTTATTTAGCAGGTTATAAAATAATAGGTAAAATTATTTGTTCACAAGGAGGCCACAAACTTACAAATCAATTACTCAGAAAAGTTTTTCAATTTGAAGAGAACTTTTCTTTACTAGAAATTCAAGAAAAGAACCTACCACACGCTTTTATTAATAAAAGCCATTTAAGATCAATTGCATAAATTTTTTATCTTATATAAATAGAGAAACAACGAAACATACCAATGAAAATTTTATATAAATTATTATTAGTAGTAATCATTATTACACTCCATTCTTGCTCAAAAGATAAAAAAGAAATATCTCAAATAAAAGAAAACAGTCAAGAAATGGAAATGATTTCAACGTATAGGGATGCAGTTGAAATTATGAATGACGGTGATTACTTTTATGCAGCAAAAAAATTTCTTGAATCAGAATTATTATTTCCTCAATCAGACTGGGCACCAAAATCAGCAATAATGGCTTCTTACGCCTATTACGTTGATGGTTATTATGATGAGGCAATATTTAATTTAGAAAGATATATCAAAACTTATCCTAGAGATGAAAGATTAGATTATGCTCATTTTTTATTAGCTATGTGTCACTATCAAACAATAGTTGATGAAAAAAAGGACTTACAACCATTAATTACTGCTAAAAATAAGTTTCAATTTGTAATTAACAATTATCCAAATACAGATTTTTCTCTAGATTCAAAATTTAAAATCGATTTAATAAATGATATATTGGCATCAAAAGAAATGTACTTAGGAAGATATTATATTAAAAAAGAAAAGTGGATACCAGCCATAAATAGATTTAAAAATATTTTAAAAAATTATGAAACAACTATTTATACAGAGGAAGCCATTCATAGATTAGTTGAAATACATTATCATATAGGACTCTTAGAAGAATCAAAAAAATATGCGAATTTATTAGGATATAATTATCAGTCTAGTGATTGGTATAAAAAATCATATAAATTATTTAATAAAAATTATAAAACACAAAAATCGCAACAAACTGTTCAAAAAAATAAGAAAGAAAAAAATGGAATAATAGAAAAATTCAAAAAACTCTTTTAGTGTTATGAACAATGATCTAATTAAGAAAGACTACTTAAAAAAAATTAAATTAATTCAAGAATACAATAAATACTATTTTAACAAGAATAAACCTATTGTTAATGATCAAAAGTACGATTTTTTAAAAAGAGAAATAATTGCTTTAGAAAAGAAATATTTATTTTTAAAAAGTAATAAGTCACCAACAAAATCAGTTGGTTTTAAACCGTCTAAAAATTTTAAAAAAATGAAACATAGGGTACCAATGCTTTCATTGGTAAATGCATTTAATGAAGAAGATTTAATTAATTTTGAAAAAAAAATATTAAATTTTTTAAGTTTGAAAAATTCAAATCAAATTGAATACAGTGCAGAACCTAAGATTGATGGTATTTCAGCTTCATTAATATATAAAAATGGTAAATTTATAAAAGGTCTTTCTCGAGGAGATGGAAAAGAAGGTGAAGATATTACTGAAAATTTAAAAACAATAAAAGACATTCCAAAATCAATAAGTATAAAAAATTTTCCTACTGAAATAGATATACGTGGAGAAATCTTTATTCAAAACGATGATTTTGAAAAAATAAGTGAAAAATTTGCCAATCCTAGAAATGCAGCATCTGGATCTTTAAGACAAAAAAACTCCGCTATTACAAAAAAAATACCATTAAAATTTATTGCATATACTTATGGATTTGAAAAGGGGATGAAAATTAAAACACAATCTGATTTTTTAAAAAATTTAAAAATATGGGGTTTTAAAATCAACCCACTTAATAAAACTATTAAAGGTGTTAAAAATTTAATTTTAAATCATAAAAAGTTAGAAGAAAAAAGAAAAGAGATAAAATTTGATATTGATGGAATCGTCTACAAAGTAAATGATTTTGAATTGCATAAAAGATTAGGCTTTGCTGCTAATGCACCAAGATGGGCAATCGCACATAAATTTTCTGCACATAGTTCTATATCTGAAATATTGAACATTGAAATTCAAATAGGAAGAACAGGAGCGCTTACGCCTGTTGCAAAGATAAAACCTGTAAACATTGGTGGAGTTATTGTCTCTAATGCAACTCTTCATAATGAAGATGAAATAAGTAGAAAAGACATAAGAATAGGAGATATTGTAAAAGTCGAAAGAGCTGGAGATGTTATACCCCATGTTATATCTGTTGATTCAAAGAAAAGATTAAAAAATTCATCAAAATTTGTATTTCCAAAAATATGTCCATCTTGTGGTTCTAACACTGTTAAAGATTTTAATGTAACTACAAAAAAAAAAGATGTTGTAAGAAGATGTATAAGCGAAGGTTATGAATGTGAAAAAATAGCAATAGAAAAAATAAAACATTTTGTTTCAAAAGAAGCTTTCAACATAGATGGATTTGGAAAAAAAATTGTAGAAAATTTTTGGGAAATTAATTTAGTTAAATTACCACAAGATATTTTTAACCTAGACTATCAAAATATAGAAGCATTAGAAGGCTGGGGAGAATTATCGGTATCAAACCTAAAATTTTCTATTGACCAAAAAAAAAAAATTTCACTAGAAAGGTTTATTTATTCGCTAGGTATAAGACATATAGGACAAGAAAATGCAAAGCTTCTAGCAAGCCACTTAAAATCCTCAGATAATTTTTTTAACTTGTCTATAAATGATAATTTTAAAGATTTATCAAATATTAATGGGATTGGAGAAACACAAGTTAAATCTATTAAAACTTTTTTTTTAAATCAAACTAATTTAAAAGTTTTATCAGAACTTAAAAAAAACCTTACTATAGCGAATGCTGTACAAGTTAATGATAACGGACCTTTAAAAAATAAAACATTCATGTTAACTGGTAAATTAAGTGGAATAAGTAGAGCTGAAGCAAAGTCTTTAATAGAGCAAAATTCTGGAAAAATAATAAGCAATGTAAATAAGAAACTTGATTTTCTCATAATTGGAGAAAAACCAACTATAAAAAAATTAAATAATGCAAAAGAATTAAATGTTAATATAATAAATCAAGATGAATGGATGAAAATGCTAAATAAGACTAGCTAACCATTTTTTCTCTTTTAGATTTAAAAATTTAGAAAATTTTGAATAAATGTTTAAGTGATATTTAAATAAATAATCGATTTCAATTTTATCAAGTAGTTTAAAGTTTATTAGATCCCTTTCTATAGGTGCCAAAGTCAAGTTTTCAAAATAAAAATTTTTTTTATTTTTTTTTGCATAAATTAAATTTTCTATTCTAATTCCATATTCTCCTTTTTTATAATAACCAGGCTCATTACTTAGAATCATGCCAGGTTTAATTTTAATAGAATTATGTTTTGAAATAGATTGAGGTCCTTCATGAACATTTAAAAAAAAACCTACTCCATGACCAGTACCATGAGCATAATCTAGTCCGTCTCTTTTTAAGAATTTTCTAGCTCTAATATCAATTTTTTTTCCTGTATTATCTTTTTTTAAGTTAGTTAGTGCAACGGCAATATGACCTTTTAATACTTTAGTAAAAATATTTTTAATTGACTTTTTTGGTTTTGAAAAACATATTGTTCTTGTAACATCTGTAGTGCCAAATTTATATTGGCCACCCGAATCACATAAAAAAATATCATTTTTTTCAATAATTTTATCTGTTTTTTTTGTTGCTCTATGATGAACAATAGCACCATTTGAGCCTGCACCAGCGATAGTATTAAAACTTGGAAATAGATAATCTTTATTAAGTTTTCTAAATTTTTCTAATTTATTTTGCGCAATTGTTTCTGTTATTTTTTTTTTATTAATATGTTTAATCCAAAAAATAAACCTAGTAAGTGCAAGACCATCTTTAATATGAGTATTAATCATATGTTTAATTTCAGATTTATTTTTAATAGATTTTAGAATATAACAAGGGTCTACATTAAGTTTAATCTTAAATGAGGATTTTATTATTTTTTCATTTGAAACAGAACAAGTTAAATTATCTATAGAAAAAGTATTGCCCTTTAATTTATTAATTACCGAAGAAAAATTTTTATAAGAACAAAAAGTAAGATTTTTATATTTCTGGTCTTTTTTTATTAAATTGATTTTTTTAGGACATGAAAAAAAAAATATCTTTTTTTTATTTGTTAAA